>Ga0208764_10001372_pt1 | contig 15636 bp, 15 predicted proteins | sample ETNtaG_18_FD_185762 | JGI IMG/M metagenome (GOLD analysis project Ga0208764, IMG submission 185762) | Marine microbial and viral communities from oxygen minimum zone, Eastern Pacific Ocean - ETNP201302SV91 (SPAdes) (version 2) | ecosystem: Environmental > Aquatic > Marine > Oceanic ... | reverse complement strand
CGTAGCTGCTTCGTAAATACTCATAACTGTTCCTTCCGGATATAATTTAGTAAACCCTCCTTCAGTTCCAGGAACTATTTCATTTCTGATTCTAATATTTCCAAAGGCACCGCGTACCATAACTTCATGATTACCCCTTCTTGCTCCGTAAGAATTAAAGTCTTTTTGTTGCACCTGATGTTTCATAAAATAGTCGCCTGTAGGACTATCTTTTTTTATAGAACCCGCTGGAGAAATGTGATCAGTCGTCACCATATCGCCCAATATTAATAATGGTCTTGCATCAGTAATTTTTTTAAAACCCTCTGGGTTGTCTGGCATTTTTTCAAAAAATGGGGGTTTTTTTACATAAGTGGAGCTGTCGTCCCAATCATAGATATTACTTGCGGTAGTTTTAATTTTTTGCCAATCACTAGAACCTTCCGAAACTTTTGAATAGCGCTTAGAAAACATTTCTGCATTTATTGAAGTCAAAATTAATTCTTCAATTTCTTTATTGGTTGGCCATATATCTTTTAAAAATATATCTTTTCCCTCTTTATCTTTGCCTAAAGGTTCATTGTATAAATCAAAATCCATTGATCCAGCTAATGCGTAGGCAACAACTAAAGGTGGTGAGGCAAGATAGTTTGCTTTTACATCAGGATTAATTCTTCCTTCAAAATTTCTGTTTCCAGATAAAACTGAAACTGCATATAAATTTCCTTTATGAATAGCCTCTGAAATATTTTCTTTTAAAGGTCCTGAATTGCCTATGCACGTCGTACACCCATAACCGACTAAATGAAAACCCAACTGATCTAAATATTTATTTAAACCTGCTTTTTCAAGATAGTCAGTAACCACTTGGGAACCTGGTGCCAAAGAAGTTTTGACCCAAGGTTTTGTTTTGAGTCCCTTTTCCACAGCTTTTTTAGCAAGCAAACCTGCCCCTATAAGTACATTTGGATTTGAGGTGTTAGTGCATGATGTAATAGCCGCTATAACAATATTTCCGTCTTTTAATTTAAAATTTTCACCCGAAACTATTTCTTCTTTTATATTTTCTCTATTCATATTTTTTTTGAAAGATGTCTTAAATGATTTGGATGATTCAGATAGTAAAACCTTATCCTGAGGACGTTTGGGTCCTGAAATACTTGGAACAACTTTAGATAAATCTAAATCCAAAGTTTTGGTAAAAGAAATATTATTATCTGCCCAAAGTCCTTGTTCTTTAGAATATTTTTCTACGAGTGAAATTGTGTGTTGGTCTCTTCCAGAAAATTTCAAATATTTTAAAGTTTCTTCATCAATAGGAAAAAAACCACAAGTTGCTCCATATTCAGGAGCCATATTAGCAATAGTAGCTCGATCCGCTAATGAAAGGTTGTTTAGTCCATCTCCATAAAACTCAACGAATTTTCCAACCACTCCTTCCTGTCTTAGTATCTGAACTATTGTTAAAACTAAGTCAGTAGCAGTAGTTCCTTCTGGAAGTTTGTTTTGAATTTTAAAACCGACAACATCGGGAATTAACATTGATATTGGTTGTCCCAACATCGCTGCCTCAGCCTCAATCCCGCCCACTCCCCAACCAAGAACCGAAAGACCGTTTACCATAGTTGTGTGACTGTCAGTTCCTACAAGTGTATCTGGATAAGCAAAATTATCAGACGACCAAACAACCTTTGATAAATATTCCAAATTAACTTGATGACAAATCCCAGTTCCTGGAGGAACAACTCTCAAATTATTAAAAGCTTGTTGTCCCCATTTTAAAAAAGAATAACGTTCACCATTTCTTAAAAATTCTTTCTCGACATTTTTCTTGAAAGAATCTTTAGAAGCATAAGCATCCACCATTACAGAATGGTCGATAACTAAATCAACTGTCGATAAAGGATTTATTTTTTTTGGATCTTTGTTTTTTGATTTGACAGCATCTCGCATAGCCGCAAGATCAGCTACAGCTGGAATTCCAGTATAATCCTGCATAAGAACTCTGGCAGGTCTAAAAGAAATTTCAGTTTTGGATTTTTTTTTATCTAACCAAGATTTAATGGATAAAATTTGTTCTTTTCTAACTGATTTTTCATCTTCAAATCTTAACAAATTTTCTAATAAAACTTTTATTGACTTGGGTAATTTTGAAATACCTGTTAATCCATTTTTTTCGGCTTCTTTGAGGCTGAATATATTATAAATTTTATTATCTACTTTTAATTGTTTTAAAGATTTAAACGAATCTTTGCTGTTTATCTTCATATTTTTAAATAAATAAGTATAACACAAACAACTAGCGAAAGGGACATGCTGTAATTAAACACTTGAATAAATTTCTTATTTTCTGAAAAACGCCTAAGAAATTTTCCCAATAAACACCAACTTGTTATGCTAGTTATTGCACAACAAAATGACACCATTATGACTACTAAAGAATGAAATAAATAATTCGATCCAAGTTCGACAAAAAGAGAAATGCTTGTTATTGCTGCAAAAACACCTTTGGGGTTAACAAACTGAAATATAAACGTATCATAAAATGTAACAGGATTTTTAATCTTCTTTTCTTCAACTTGATTTTGAAATGAAATTTTATAAGCCAGATAAATTAAAAACAGAGATCCAATAATTTTTATTATGGTTTTTAATATTGGGTAAGTATTAAATATTACGTTTAAACCTGCCGCTGACAAGGTGATAAGCGTAGTATAACCGAATGTAACACCTAAAATTAAAGGTAGAGATTTTTTTATTCCAAAATTAAAACCCGAATAAGATCCCACTATATTGTTGGGTCCAGGAGTAAAAGCTGCGGCAATGGAAAAAAAAATTAATGGAATTAAATTAGGATACATCGCAATGATTTATGCTATTTCTAAACCATTTTCAACTTTTTGAGAAGGATGTAACAAAACAACCTTGCCGTCTTTCTCAATCGCTCCGAGTACTAAAAATTCAGAAACTACTCCGGCAATATTTTTTGTAGGAAAGTTACAAACGCCAATTACTTGTTTTCCAACTAATTTTTTTTCATCATAATAATGTGTAATTTGCGCAGAGGATTTTTTCACGCCTTTGTCTGGCCCAAAATCAACCTCTATTACCAGCGAAGGTTTTCTTGCTTTTTCATTTTTTGATATTTTTAGAACTGTTCCAACTAAAATCTCTATCTTGCTGTAATCTTCATATGTAATTTCTTTTTTCATATTTAAATCGATTATCTTTATTTTTCAGTGTTCGTATATATATGATTTTTCTTTTTTTTATCAATAAATAATGTTAGTTTAGCTTACATATATCAAGGCGATACATAACTCGTCATACATTAATTCTAATTATGAAAGTGGGATCGGTCGCGTTTAAGGAGACGCTGATGAAATTTGGGTATTTTTGTAATAGTACGAATTGGAACAAAAAACCATACGACCAGATCTTAGAAGAAGCAAGAGAGATCACAACCTATTGCGATTCTAATAATTGGAATTCAATTTGGTACACCGAACATCACTTTAATCATGAAGGAATGGAATCTTGTACTAACCCTTTGATGATGTGTACAGATTCTGCGGCACGAACAAAACAAATTAGAATTGGACAAGCATGCAATGTTATTACCTTTCACAATCCAATAAGACTTGCTGAAGATATTGCTCTGTTAGATCAAATGTCAAAAGGTCGAGTGGAAATTGGCATTGGGAGAGGAATATATGGAAGAGAAGCAATTAACATGAATAAAGAAGCTGATCTGAAAGACCAGGCTAAAAATTTTAGATTATTTGAAGAAACTTTAACGATTATGAAAAAAGCATGGACTAAAAAATTTTTTAGTCACAAAGGAGAATTTTATACTTACCCTACTCCAAATTTTTTATGGCAGCATGATATGAGTCCACCTAGTGAAGAATTTTTGGATACTAAAACTAATGAAATAAAAAAAATCAGTGTCCTGCCAAAACCTTATCAAAAGCCACACCCGCCTATATGGCAAGTGGTTGATGGCGCAAGATCTATAGAGTGGGCGGGTAAAAATGGAATAAACACAATTATGTGGATACCAACTGTTAAGGCTTTAAAAAAGAGATTTGAAATTTATAAAAATGCTAAAACAGAAGCTGAGGTAAGAGAAGTTCCGATGGGAGAAGGAATATCCTTAGTCAGAGATATGTTTGTTGCTGAGACCATGGATGAAGCAAAAAAATTGGCTGGAGAACATATTTTAAATTACATGAGATGGGTTTGTCATTGGAGAGGTTTGGGCAACCATATGGATCCTGGCGAAGAATTACCTGTAACAAAAGGCAAATTAGATTTATTAAATTATGAATTTTTGCATAAAAGAAACTTGTTATTTGGAACTCCAGATTATGTGATTGAAAAAATTAATGAATTGAAATCAGAGCTCAATCTTCAAAATTTATTAGTTTGGTCAAATTTTCCAGGTGTTAAGCATGAAGACTGTATGAGAAGCATAAAACTATTCAATGATGAAGTAATTCCAAAAATAAATTTGAAAAACTCAGATATTCAGAGGGCAAGTTAATATGACTTTACAAATTAGAAAGTTTGCAAAATTTGTTGACAAAACTTTTATAGAAGGTGGTAAAAAAGCAAAACAACCTGTTTTGCTAGTTTCGGTAGCAGCGGTAATTAAAAACCCTTGGACAGGTAAAGGATTTGTTGAAGATTTAAAACCAGAAATTTTATCTTATGCTCCTAAAATTGGTGATTTGCTAGTTCCAGAATTAATAAAAGAAATAGGATCTGGAGATAAAGTTTTGGCTTATGGAAAAGCTGCTGTAGTTGGATTGAGTGGAGAAATTGAACATGCGTCTGCGTTTATACACACTCTAAGATTTGGAAATAAATTTCGAGACGCCGTTGGCGGAACTTCTTATTTGAGCTTTACCAACACTAGAGGACCGGCTGGATGCAAAATTTCAATCCCAATGATGCACAAAACTGATGCGGGATTAAGACCTTACTATTTAACTCATGAATTTAGTATTCCTGATGCTCCGCTTGACGACGAAATTGTAGTTGCCATCGGAGGATCTCCAGGCGGTAGAGCGCACGCCAGAACCGGAGATCGATATCAAGATATGAAGGAAATGGGCATTAAAAATCCCAAATAATTTTAATGCCAAACGCAGCAGATTCCTTTGGGACCTCCTATTCTCTAAAAAAAATTAATGAAAATAGTCCTATTGTATTTATTCATGGTGTTGGTTTAAATAAAGAAATTTGGACACCACAAATTGATTTTTTTAAAGATTATACTACTCTTACATTCGATTTACTTGGCCATGGCAAAACGCCTCTCGAGAAGTCTAATCTAAGCATAAAAGATTTCTCGGATCAGTTGTTTAATTTAATTAATGAATTAGATTTTAAAAAAATTCATTTAATAGGTTTTTCATTGGGAGCTCTTATTGCTAAGCGCTTTGCTTCTGAGCATAATGAAAAACTAATGTCTCTTATACTTCATGGATCGATATACAAAAGAACAGAAGCACAAAAAATAATAATTAAAAATAGATTAGAAAATGCTAGAACAAATAAAACATCCTCAAAAATTTCAACTTTGAATAGGTGGTTATCTGAAAATTTTATAAAAAAAAACCAAGACATGTATAAAAAAATATACTCGATGTTAGAAAAAAATAACCACGATAATTTTTTAAAATCTTACGAATTATTTGCTAATTATATTGATGATGAAAATGTAATCAAAAAAATTAAAGCTAAAACGCTTATTACCACTGGCGAAAACGATCCGGGATCAACTCCTGAAATGTCTAAAAATTTAAGTAAATCAATCAAAGGCAGTGAATTTATTGAAATAAAATCAGGAAAACATCTTTGTAGTATAGAATGTGCTGATGATGTTAATATAACTTTTAAAAAATTTATTGATAAAAATAATGGCTAATCTTAAAGAATACAAAATGTACATTAACGGGTCATGGGTTGATGCTGAAAATAAAAAAACTTTTAAAAGTTTAAACCCTGAAAACAATGAGCCCTGGGCTATAGTTCCCGAAGCAAGCGAAAAGGATGTTAATAAAGCAGTTGAAGCAGCACAAAAAGCTTTTCATGGTGAATGGTCAAAATTATTTCCAAGAAAAAGAGCCGATTACTTGAGGGCAATAGCTAATGCATTAAGAGAAAATTCGGAAATGTTAGGAAAAATAGAAACCATAGATACTGGAAAACTTTTTAGAGAAACCAAAACTCAAGCTAATTATATTGCCGAATACTATGATTATTTTGCAGGTTTAGCTGACAAAGTAGAAGGAACTGTGTTGCCAATTGATAAACCAGATATGCAAGTGATTACCACTCGAGAACCTATAGGAGTCATTGCAGCAATTATTCCATGGAACTCTCAAATGTTATTGACTGCTGTTAAACTTGCTCCTGCTTTAGCTATGGGAAATACAATAGTTATTAAATCTTCTGAGCTAGGTCCAGCAACTATGTTTGAGTTTGCAAAATTGATAGAAAAAACTGGAATACCTAAAGGGGTAGTAAATGTTGTAAGCGGTTATGGAGATCCATGCGGAAAAGCATTAACAACTCATCCTCATGTTGAAAGAATTGCATTTACCGGTGGACCAGAAACAGCTAGACACATTGTTAGAAATTCTGCTGAAAACTTATCTCAAGTAAGTTTAGAGTTGGGTGGCAAAAGTCCTGTAGCAGTTTTTGAAGACGCAGATCAAGAAAATGCATTAAATGGTATAACAGCTGGTATTTTTGGTGCGAGCGGTCAAAGTTGTATTGCTGGCTCTAGATTATATTTGCAAAAAAATATTTATGATATTTTTTTAGATAAATTAGTTGCTCGAGCAAATAAAATAAAATTGGGAAACCCGATGAATGCAGATACACAAATGGGGCCTCTTAACAGTTTAAAACAGCTAGAAATAATAGAAAAAAACATCAAGCTTACAATTGAGCAAGGTGGAAAATTAAAATGTGGTGGAAAAAGACACGCCTTGTCTAACAAAGGATATTATTTTCCTGCAACAATAATTGAGTGTGACAATCATAATCTTCCTGTGGCTGAAAATGAACTTTTTGGTCCTGTGCTTTCAGTAATGAAATTTGAAACAGAAGAAGAGGCAATTAATAAAATGAACGATAACCAATATGGTTTATCTTCGGGTATTTATACAAAGGACCTAGGTAAAGGCATTAGAGTATCAAAAGCAATACGTGCTGGAATTACATTTGTTAACACTTATCGGTTAATTTCTCCTTCAGCACCATTTGGTGGAATGAAGGATAGTGGATATGGTAAAGAAGCTGGTTTAGAGTCAATAAAAGATTATACGAGAGTTAAAACCACATGGTTCAATACTTCCAAAAAACCCATGACAGATCCATTCACGATGGGATAAAGCTTCAATCTACAAGATAAATAAAAGAAATTTTGCCATTGAAAAACAAGTTCTAAAAGTCAATACTATTACAAATTAATAATATTAATAAGAGGGGTAATATGAAAAAACTATTTATTGCTGCAATTATGTCTTTGTCTATTTTGACGACAAGTGCATTTGCAGAAATTAAAATGGGTATAATTTTAGGATTTACTGGTCCTATTGAATCTTTAACTCCGGCTATGGCAGCTTCTGCGGAATTGGCTTTTAAAGAAGCTTCTGACTCAGGTTCGTTGCTTGGTGGAGAAAAGATTACGCCTGTAAGAGCAGATTCAACTTGTGTTGACTCAGCTGCAGCAACAACGGCTGCGGAAGGTTTAGTTTCTCAAGGTGTGGCTGCAATTATGGGAGCAGATTGTTCTGGTGTTACAGGAGCGATCGCAAGTAATGTTGCTGTTCCAAATGGCGTAGTAATGATATCGCCTTCCGCAACATCTCCTGGTTTAACAACTTTGGATGATAAAGGTTTGTTTTTCCGTACAGCTCCATCGGATGCTCGTGGTGGACAAATTCTTGCTGACATTACAAAAGACAGAGGAATTAAAAGTGTTGCTGTTACATACACTAACAATGACTATGGTAAAGGTTTAGCTGATGTTTATTCTGCAGCAGTTAAAGCTCATGGTATAAAAGTTACAGCTGTAACTGCACACGAAGATGGTAAAGCTGACTACAGCGCTGAAGTTTCTACACTAGCATCGGCAGGTGGAGATGCAGTTGCTGTAATTGGATATCTTGACCAAGGTGGTAAAGGAATTATTCAAGGATCTTTAGATTCTGGTGCCTTTGATACATTTATATTATCAGATGGTATGATTGGTGATTCTCTTACAGATGCTTTTGGTAAAAGCTTAAATAAATCTTTTGGTTCTTTGCCAGGTTCTACAGGTAAAGGCGCAGGAGTATTTGCAAAAGTAGCTGGAAAAGCTGGAATAGATCCATCTGGTCCTTACACTGGAGAATCGTATGATGCGGCAGCTTTAATCGTGCTTGCAATGCAAGCTGGTGGTTCTGCTGATCGTGCTTCAATTGCTAAAAACGTAATGGCTGTAGCTAATGGCCCAGGAAAGAAAATTTATCCTGGTCAGCTTAAAAAAGCTCTAGATCTTTTAGCTAAAGGACAAGCGGTTGATTACGAAGGAGCAACAGGAGTCGTATTTACAGACGTTGGAGAACACGTTGGTAATTTCTTAGAAAAAGAAATTAAAGGTGGTAAATTTAAAACTAAAAAACAAAGATAAAATTTAATTTTATAAATCCCAGCGATGAAAATCGCTGGGATTTTTTTTATTTAATTCGTCGATATAAATCAAATATGTTTGATTTTTTCTGGAAGGATTCCTTTGGGTCGATAACGCATAATTAATAACAAACCAATGCCCATCATTAAAAATCTAAAATATGGAATGCTTTCAATTAAATGAACCTTCAAAGCATTAGTCTCTTCTAAACCGCTTGTGGATAAGTTTATTAAAAATAGCGCAATTGGCGCTGCTTCAATCCATAAAAACCATACTGCAAAACCACCTAGTATAGCTCCAAAATTATTTCCACTTCCTCCAACAATTACCATAACCCAAATTAAAAAAGTATATCGCATTGGTCTGTAGCTTCCTGGTGTAAAGAGACCATCGTAAGTAACCATCATTGCTCCTGCTATACCAACTATCGCAGATCCAAGAACAAAAATTAAAAGATGTTGCTTAACAACATTTTTGCCCATTGCGCTAGCTGCTTCTTCATTATCTCTAATAGCTCTCATCATTCTTCCCCACGGTGAATAAAGAGCTTTTTGAGTAATAATCAGTAAAATTATTACCACTATAAAAAAAAGACCTGCAAAACATAATTTGACAAATACGGTCGATCCTTCAATCACCATCTGTTTCAATAGTTGTTCTTTTTCTGAAACGTCGGTAATTAAACTCAAAGTACCTTGATTAAACTTTGATACTAAATTAATGAACCATTCTTTGGTTTGAAGATCAATTTCATAAGGAACCGGCCTTTTTAACCCAATTACATTTTTAACACCGCGAGACAGCCAGTCCTCATGTTTTATTACGGCAATTACAATTTCTGAAATTAATAGTGTTGCTATTGCTAAATAATCTGCTCTAAGCCCTAAAGCAATTTTTCCTATAACGTAAGCTAAGACTCCAGCAAAAAAAGCTCCAACTATCCAGGAAAATAAGATTGGAAGACCCATCCCTCCTAAAAAACCAGTAGTTGCTGGATTAACAGCCTCAATTGATTCAATTGCTGGTCCTGATATTAATCTTAAAAGAATCAATCCCGCCACTATTACAAGAGCAATTCCATAGTTTCTCTTTTTTGATTTTTCATATTTTTTGATAATAAAACGTACACCAAATACCATTGCGGCAATTAAAAATGCGCACAAAACCATATTCAATCCACCAACTTGCCATGCTTCTTGCACCGGTGGAACTGATACCAAAACAGCAGCTAAACCGCCAAGAGCCGTGTAACCCATTATTCCAAAATTTATTAACCCAGCATATCCCCACTGAATATTTGCTCCCATTGTCATAACGGCAGAAATCAAACAAAAACATAAAATTGAAAGAGCTATGCTCCACGATTGTAAAAAGCCCACCAAAATTATTAGAGCTAACATTATCAAATAAGCAAGTATTACATCTCTGTGCTGTTTCATAAAACTTTTCCTTTAAAAATTCCAGAAGGTCTAAATAGTAAAACCACAACTAAGATTGAAAACGAAACCGCAAATTTATAATCGGTTGATAATAATTGCAACAAACTGTCTGGTTCTACACTTTCTGGAAGTAAATAAATAAAGAATTTTCTGTAAGCATAAGTTATAAGTATTTCTGAAAAAGCAATCACATAACCTCCTAAAAAAGCTCCAAACGGATTTCCAATGCCTCCAACAATTGCTGCCGCAAATATCGGCAGCATGTTGTTAAAATAAGTAAATGGTTTAAAACTTTTATCTAGCCCATAAAGAGTTCCTCCGATTGTTGCTAAAATTGCAGCTATTACCCAAGTAATCATAACAACCTTTTGAGGGTCTATCCCAGATAGTAACGCTAAATCTTCATTGTCAGAATAAGCGCGCATACTTTTTCCAGTTTTGGTTCTGTTTAAAAACCAAAACAAAATAGACACAACTATAATTGTAACTAATAAAGTGATTACCTGAGTTGACTTAATAGTTAATCCTTCATTTAAACCTGTCATTTCTTTAAATTCATTTGCTTTTAGAATAAACCTTTCTCCATCAAAAAATCTTCTGTCAAAAGGTCCTATAATTATTCGTACTATGGCTTGCGTGACAAACATTGTTCCAATGCTTACCATTGCAAGCATAACAGGTGGGCTTTTTTTAAAACGGTAATAACTAAAAACTAATTTATCCTTAATAAGAACATAGGCAATTGTAACAACTATCCCAAAAGGAATGGCAATTAAAGCTGTGGGTAACACTCCAAGGTTAATGCCTAATGATTGAAAATACCATGTAAACAAGATCGTAACCATAGTTCCAAACGACATAAGATCTCCAGCGGTAAAATAAGCAAATCTTAAAATCCCGTAAATTAAAGAAACAAAAATAGCACCTAATGCCAACTGAGAACCGTAGGATAAAGCCGGAACAAATATATAATTTAAAAGTAAAACTATTGCGTTTAAAATATCCATATTATCCACCCAAAAATGATCTTCTTACCTCGGGATCATTTAACAATTCTTTTCCTGTTCCAGAAAATTTATTTTCTCCGGTAACTAAAACATATCCTCTATCAGCAATACTTAAGGCTTGTTTTGCATTTTGCTCGACCATTAAAATTGCAACATTCGTTTTTTTAACTTTCAAAATATGATCAAACAATTCATCCATAACAATTGGTGAAACACCGGCGGTAGGTTCATCAAGCATTAGAACTGATGGTTTAATCATTAAAGCTCTGCCTAAAGCTACCTGTTGTCTTTGCCCTCCTGATAGCTCTCCTACTAACTGTAATCTTTTTTCCTTTAATACTGGAAATAATTCAAAAATTTCTTGGATAATTTTTTTTGGATTTTCTTCTCTCAAATATGCTCCCATTTCCAAATTTTCTTCAACTGTTAAACCAGCAAAAACATTTCTGGTTTGTGGAACAAAAGCAATTCCTTCTTTCACTCTATCTTGTGGAGTTAATTTTGAAATATCTTTTCCATCAATGGTAACTGTGCCTGATTTAAGATTTAATAATCCCAGCATTGCTTTCATTGCTGTAGATTTTCCAGCTCCATTTGGTCCAAGGATCGCAACAATCTCGCCTTGATTTACATTAATGGTACAAGAACTAATTATATCAGGACCTCCATAACCGCCTGTCATTTTTTCTCCAGAAAAGAATGTCATTTTATTTTGCTCCATTTCTAATTTTAGAGCCTCTTCCAAGATAACTTTCTATAACTTGCTCGTTGTTTTTTACTTCATTTGATGTTCCTTTAAATAGCACGGACCCTTCTGCCATTACAATTACGGGATTGCATAATCTGCTAATAAAATCCATATCATGTTCGATCATGCAAAAAGTATAACCCTTTTCTTTGTTTAATCTCAGAATTGCACTTCCAATATCTTTCAGTAAAGTTCTGTTTACTCCAGCACCAACTTCATCGAGTAAAACTAATTTAGCATCAACCATCATAGTTCTCCCAAGCTCTAATAGTTTTTTTTGTCCTCCAGATAAATTGCCGGCTAATTCTTTGGATAAATGGGTAAGATTTAAAAATTTAATTACTTCTAGAGCTTTTTGTTTAACTTTTTTTTCCTCTTCGTTTACAATTTTTGTATTAAATAAAGCGTTGGTCAATTTTTCTCCAGATTGATTGCCTGGTACCATCATTAAATTTTCTAAAACTGTAAGATTAGTAAATTCGTGAGCTATCTGAAAAGTTCTAAGCAAGCCTTTTGAAAATAATTTATAGGAAGGCATTCCCGTTATGTCTTCACCTTGAAATAATACACTTCCCTCCGAAGGTTTTATATTGCCCGCAATTAAATTAAACAAAGTTGTTTTGCCCGACCCATTGGGACCAATAATTCCTGTAATAGAACCTTTTTGTATTTTTAATGAACAGTTTGAAACTGCGGCAAGACCTCCAAAATATTTAGAAATTTTATCTACCTGTAAGATATTTAAATCTTGATGCATAAAAATTAAGTCTTATTTAATCTTTTAAGAATACTATTAAGAGATTTTTCCAAAGATTTATAAAATCCACGTTTCCTAAGCTCTTTGACAGCTTGCTCATTAAGTCCTCTTGGAGTTTGTGATTCTGCAACTAAATATTTCAAATGTTTTTTTGAATTTATTACCGAATCTTCGGACAAAGCAACAAATAAGGAGGTGATATACTTTTGAGCCTCGTTTCTTTTAATTCCTTTTTTAACTAGCCAATCGGACAAAATTTTAAGAATTTCATAAAATGGGGCCATCATTCCAGAAGTTGACCAAAAATTTTTTGAAGATTTCTCACTTCTGATTTCAACAGTCGTGCCAATCTTATTAAAAAAATTTCTTACCTGTTTATCTGGTGGAAAAATAGGCACTGGTCCTTTCCCAAGTGAAATAGGTGGCAAAGGTATAGCCCTAACAATTTTTGATTTTTTCTTAACTATTTTTTTTAATTCAGCTAAATTAATTGTAGAAATAAAACTAATAATCTTTTGGTTAGATTTAAAATTTAATTGAGGCAATATTTTTTCCCCTACTTTTGGCGTTACTGCCAAAAACACCCAATTACATTTATCAACAATTTCTTGATTAGTTTTTGCAACACTAACTTTTTTAAATCTTTTTTTTAACTTTCGAGCTATATTTCTATTTCTTGGAGAAATAAGAATTTTTTGAAAAGAAATTTTAGAAGTACAAATTCCAGTTATAACTGATGATGCAATTTTTCCAGTTCCTATAAATCCTAATTTCATGATGCAATTTTTTTTGTAATACAATATAATAAGAAAGATGAAAAAAGTAGTAATTTATACGAGTCCTATTTGTAATTACTGTTCAGCAGCAAAACACCTGCTTTCTAAAAAAAAAGTTAGTTATGAAGAGATTGATATTGGTGACAACCTTGAAAAAAGAGAAGAAATGTTAAAAAAATCAAATGGTATGAGAACTGTTCCTCAAATCTTCATTGGCGAAAAACATGTGGGCGGATATGTCGAGTTAAAAGCTTTAGAAAATAAAGGCGAATTAGATAACTTTTTAAAAAGTTAAGCTTTTGGCTTAAAAATTAAACAAGTTCCATTATTGCAATATCTTTTTCCTGTAGGTTTAGGTCCGTCATCAAAAATGTGTCCATGGTGTCCTTTACATTTTTTACAATGATATTCTGTTCTTGCATAACCAATATTCGAATCAACTTTGGTTTCAAAAACATCTGGCAAAGATTCAAAAAATGAAGGCCAGCCTGATCCACTATCGTATTTTTTTGAAGATTCAAATAATTTTGTGCCACAACCTACACAATAATAATCTCCTAATCTTTTTTCATAATTCAGTAGACTGGTTCCTGGGGCTTCGGTTGCCTCCTTAAATAAAATATTTTTTTGCTCTTCGGTTAAATTTTTGACCATTTTTTTAACTAAATCTTGAAGAATTATAAGGAGATAAATCTAAATTTGTTTTTTCTTCTGCAATTATTCCAGCAAGTATTTTTCCTGATATTGCTCCCAAAGTCCATCCTAAATGATGGTGTCCAAAAGAATAAAAAAGATTTTTATGATTTTTTGATGGACCCATCACTGGTAAAAAATCAGGCAAAGTAGGTCTAAAACCAAGCCATTCGTCATAGTTTTTATCCAATTGAGGAAATAAATATTTTGCATTATTTACTAAATTTAAAACTCTTTTTTTGCTTAAAGGATTGTCCAGCCCTCCAAATTCGACTGTTCCTACAACTCTTAAACCTTGTTCCATAGGAGTGATTCCAAATCCTCTATTTAAAAAAATTACAGGTCTTGAAAGAAGATGATCATAACCTTTGAAATGAACATGATAACCTCGTTCAGTGTCTAGTGGAATTTTTTCATCTACCTGGTCAGTTAATTTTTTTGAAAAAGCTCCACATGCAACAACCACTTTATCAAATGCGTAAGAATTTAAACTTGTTTTTATTAAAGGTTTATTATCAGGTGAAAAATTTATTGTTTCAACATTCTCTTTTATAAATTTTCCATCTTTTTTTAAAAATAGCTCAAAAAGTTTAAGTAAAATTTTTCTGGGATTCCGTGCGTGTCTTGCGCTAGGATACAACACTCCTCCATGATAAATTTGTTTAATATGTGGTTCAAGATCATGAATTTCATGTGGTTTTAATAATTTTTGTTCTACTCCCAATTCTTTTCTTACATTTATTTCTAATTCTCTACTTTTTAAATCTTTATCTGTCCAAAAATAAATAATTCCTTTGTTTTCCACCAAACCAGAAATATCTATTTCTTGAAAAAGCTCATCGTACGCTGGTAGTGCTAAATCCAAAATTTGATGCATATATTTTGCTGTATGCATCATTTTCTTTTTTGTACAATTTTTAATAAATTTTAAAAACCAAGGGATCATCCTAGGTACATAATTCCATCTCAATGCCAATGGACCTGTTGCACTTAACAACATAGAGGGCACATCTGTTAGAATATCAGATCTATTCATTGACAAAGACGCATAAGGAGAAAAATGTCCTGCATTTCCATATGAGGCTGAATTTTTTCCAGGCTCATCTCTATCTGCGATGGTAACTTTAAAACCTTTTTTAATTAAATTTAGGCCTATACAAACACCTTGTATTCCTGCGCCAATAACTGCTACTGAATTTACATTTCCAGATGTCATTACTGTTGCTTACTATATTTATGTTTGTAAAAAAGAAAAGAGGTAATCTTAAACTGCTTCTTTGTGAGGTTCAGGAACTAGTTTGGGTTTTTTCTTTGACTTAACTGGAGTTGGTCTCTGAATTATTTGTTCAATATCAATATCTTCTTCACTTTTAGATTTTCCGTTAGCATCTCTCTTAATATAACCATCAATATCAGCGCCTTCTTCGGTTTTAAGCGTGCTTCTAAAAAATAAATCCCCTTTAATTACTGCATCTTTGCCTACTATAACCGTGTTTGCTATAATTTTTCCATCAACATGACCGTTCACTTCTAGTTTGTTAACTT
>Ga0208764_10001369_pt1 | contig 15646 bp, 11 predicted proteins | sample ETNtaG_18_FD_185762 | JGI IMG/M metagenome (GOLD analysis project Ga0208764, IMG submission 185762) | Marine microbial and viral communities from oxygen minimum zone, Eastern Pacific Ocean - ETNP201302SV91 (SPAdes) (version 2) | ecosystem: Environmental > Aquatic > Marine > Oceanic ... | reverse complement strand
TGATGATTACATTGAAAAAATGAAAAATGGTTGGACAGAAATTGATAAAGTTGTGGCAACTCCTGATATGATGCCAGCGCTTGGAAAATTGGGAAAAGTTCTTGGGCCGAAGGGATTAATGCCTAACCCTAAAAGCGGAACAGTGACTATGGATATAGGAAAGGCAGTTAAGGAATTAAAAACTGGAAGGGTTGAGTTAAGAGTAGAAAAAAATGGGATTATCCATGCTAGCTGTGGGAAAACGTCATTTAAAGAAAATGATTTAATTGAAAATATTCGAATTATTTATAATACTATCATGAAAGCAAGGCCAGCATCTGCAAAGGGTCAGTATTTAAAAAAAATTACATTATCTTCAACGATGGGTCCAGGTATCAAAGTTGATCAAACAAGTATAAAGTAATATTATGCCAAGTGAGAAAAACCAAGACGAATTAGCACAATTAACCGAAAAGCTCGATAAAGCAAAAGCGGTCTATTTCACAGATTTTCTTGGACTTGATGTATCAAGTATCACTGAACTAAGGTCCGAGTTTTTTAAAGCATCAATCGAATTTAAAGTGGCTAAAAATACATTATTGAAATTAGCTGCAAAAAATATTAACCTTGAAGGGCTTGATGATTTTCTTGTTGGATCGACAGCAATAGCAATTTCTTATGACGAACCAACTGCACCTGCAAAAGTTTTGAAAAAGTTTACCGAAGATCATGAAAAGCCGGATGTAAAAGCAATATTATTTGATGGTGAAGTGTTGGATGGAAGTGAATATTTGAAATTTGCAACCCTACCAACGAAGGATGAATTACTTACTAAGCTAGTTCTTATGTTAAATAGTCCGATAACAATATTGGCTCGTACACTAAGTGGATCAATGACAAATTTTGTTAATGGCCTAAACAATTTGAAAAATACAAAATCTTAATAACTAATAATATAAGGAGTGTCTATAATGGCTGAAACTAAAAGAGCAGATGTCCTATCTTACCTGGAATCTGCAAATATGATTGAAATATCAGAGCTTATAGCAGAAATCGAAGAAAAGTTTGGAGTAACAGCTGCAGCGCCAGTAGCGGTGGCTGCAGCAGGCCCTGCAGATTCTGCTTCTGGCGCTGAAGAAGAGAAAACCGAGTTTGATGTTATGTTGGAAAGCGCAGGTCAAGCAAAGATCAATGTGATAAAAGCAGTAAGAGCTATTACCAGTTTAGGTTTAAAGGAAGCAAAGGAATTAGTTGACTCTGCTCCAAAGGCTGTCAAAGAGGGATTGCAAAGGCTGAGGCGGAAGAAATCAAAACACAGCTTGAAGAAGCTGGAGCAACAGTCGAGTTAAAGTAATTATTTACTTTAATACAATAATTTACCCGTTATTTTATTCATATCAAGTAATAGGAGGTTTCTTTGGACTCTGTAAAAAATAAAAAAGTAGAGAGGGTATCCTTTTCTAAAATACCATCTCTTGTTGAGATGCCTGATTTTCTGGCGTTACAAAAAGAATCATTTGAACGATTTTTACAGCTGAATGTGCCCGAGGATGAGCGAGATCACGTGGGTCTTGAGGGGGTATTCCGTGATGTATTTCCACTTGAAGATTCACACCGAAATTATATACTAGATTATAATAATTATATTTTAGGCCTACCCAAATATTCGCCTGATGAATGTATAGATCGCGGGGTTACATATTCGGTACCATTGAAAGTTCGTCTCACTTTGAATATTACTGATGAAGATAATAAGAGTGAATTTGCGCAAAGTATTCAACAGGATGTTTATTTTGGAAATATTCCTGCGATGACAGAAAAAGGAACATTTGTTATTAATGGTGCTGAGCGTGTCATAGTATCTCAGCTTCACCGTAGTCCTGGAGTCTTTTTCGATGAGGCAATCCATCCAAACGGTGCTAGGCTTTTCCAGGGAAGAATCATTCCATTTCGTGGATCCTGGTTAGACTTTACAACTGATATTAATGATTGTCTTTTTGCAATCATTGATCGTAGACGAAAGTTTCCTGTTACAATGCTTTTGAGAGCACTCGGGTTCTCCACGAACCAGGATATATTTAGAGTTTTTGACTGTATCACTACAATTTCTTTAAAGAGTAAAGATATTGAAAAATATCATGGCACTACGATAATTAATGATATTATCGATGAAAATACAGGTGAAATATTTTTTGAAGGTGGTACTGTGGTTGATAGCAATGTAGTAGAAACATTGGTAAAAAATAAAATATCGAAAGTAGAAGTAGTTGATGGTGACCGTGAATTCTCATCAATGTTACTTCTTAATACTATGAAAAAGGATCCTACTAACAGCACCGAAGAAGCATTGGGTGTGGTGTATCAATTAATTAGATCGGGAGAGCCGCCTAATTTAGAAACTGCACAAAAATTTATTGAAAGGCAGTTTTTTAGCCCGAAGAAATATGATCTTGGTCAAGTAGGGCGTTATCGGTTGAACCAGCAGTTTGATCTTGAAGTCCCAGTTGATGATACCGTACTAACAATGGATGACATTGTATGCGTGATAAGATTTCTTATAGATATGAGGAAAGGTGAACGTGGATCAGATGATATTGATCATTTAGGCAATCGAAGGGTAAAAACAGTAGGTGAATTACTGACAAATCAGTTTAGTGTCGCTTTAAGTCGAATGTTGAGGACAATTTATGAACGGATGAATTTACGAGAATCTGAATCAATCACTCCTCAAGATCTTATAAATTCCAGAGTAGTTACTACTGTGATAAATACGTTTTTTGGTACTAGCCAATTATCCCAGTTTGGTGATCAGACAAACCCACTTGCTGAAATCACACATAAACGACGTATTTCTGCGCTTGGCCCAGGAGGGCTTACAAGAGAGCGGGCTGGTTTTGAGGTCCGCGATGTTCATTATACTCATTATGGAAGATTATGTCCGATTGAAACGCCTGAAGGGCCTAATATTGGATTAATATCTTCATTGGCCTTATACGCCACAATAAACCGTCATGGGTTTATAGAAGCGCCTTATCGATTACTTGATAAAAAAGGGAATAGTTCCTATGCTACGGAATCAATAAAATATTTATCAGCTGACGATGAAGATCGAGTAATGATTGCACAATCGGACTCTAGAATGGACAAAAAAGGCCGTTTAATGGATAATATATTACGTGCCCGAATCAAGGGTGATTTTCCCGTTGTTGATTCAAGCGAAATTGAATTCATGGATGTTGCGCCAAACCAAATATTAAGTGTTGCTGCCGCTTTAATACCATTTTTAGAACATGATGATGCAAATCGTGCGTTAATGGGTTCAAATATGCAAAGACAATCTGTTCCGCTGATGAACCCTACGGCTCCAATTGTAGGTACTGGTATAGAATATAAAGTAGCTAAAGATTCCTACGCAGCGCTAGCCGCTCCTGTTGATGGAATAGTGACATATGTAGATTCGAAGAAAATTATCTTAAAGTCTGATGATTTACCTGATGATTTAACTTTATCAAAAGGATCAAATCTTTTCGAATTATCGTTAAAAAAGTTTTGGCGTACTAACCAGAACTCATGCCAGAATCAGAAGCCTCGTGTTAAGATTGGACAAAGCGTAACAAAAGGTGAGATTGTAGCTGATGGCGCATCTTGCCAAAATGGCGAATTAGCTTTGGGGCAAAATGTTAGAGTCGCATTTATGCCTTGGCGCGGATATAACTTTGAGGATGCAATTGTTCTCAGCGAGAGACTGGTGACGGAAGATATTTTTACTAGTCTGCACATTAATGAAATAGATCTTGAGGTGCGAGATACAAAACGAGGAGAAGAGGAACTAACAGCAGAAATACCAAATGTGAGTGAAGATGCTACAAGAGAATTAGATGAGAATGGTATTGTTAGGATAGGCGCTAAAGTACAAGAAGGTGACATCCTAATTGGCAAGGTATCTCCAAAAGGTGAAACTGATCCGACCCCAGAAGAAAAGTTGCTTAAGGCTATATTTGGTGAGAAAGCCGGAGAAGTTAAAGATTCATCCCGCCGAGCCGATCCTGGCGTACAGGGAGTCGTTATTAATACGAAGCTTTTTCAAAAAAGGGCACGTATGTCGAGAATTGAATTAAAAAAAGCAATTCAAGATTTACAGTTAGAATCAAGATCAACTAAGGCGAATCTAAAAGAATCACGTGACAAGAAATTAATGGATTTATTAAAAAATCAAATTTCCAGCGGTATTAGGGACATTTCAAATGGTCGTACTTTGATAAAAAAATCAACAAAGTTGACAGAAAAAAGACTAAAGGCATTTGATCTGGAGAGGTTCGCGCAGGATAGCCCATGGATTGAAAATAAAACATCCTGGAAAGATATTAAGACTGTGTGGCGTACTTATCGCAGAGAGTGGTCTGAGGCAGAGGATAATTTAGAAAGAGAAGTATTTAAATTACGAATCGGTGACGAGCTACAGCCTGGAATTCTTAGGTTAGCAAAAGTTTATGTAGCAAATAAAAGAAGGGTAAAAGTTGGCGATAAAATGGCTGGACGCCATGGAAACAAAGGAATAGTTGCTACAATCGTCCCGCAAGAAGATATGCCTTTTACAGAAGATGGGACACCGGTCGATATTATTTTGAATCCTCTTGGTGTGCCCTCGCGTATGAACTTAGGGCAATTATATGAAACAATGCTAGGCTGGGCAGGCGAAATACTTGGATTAGATTACAAAACGCCTGCATTTGATGGAGCAAGCCCTGAACTCGTTGAGATGGAGATGGAAAAAGCAGGGCTACCCGTAAATGGTAAGGTAAAGTTAATTGATGGTCGTACCGGTGAATATTTCGATAATACTGTGACTGTAGGAGTAATCTATATGATGAAACTGGCCCATATGGTTGATGATAAGATGCACGCAAGATCAACGGGCCCTTATTCCCTTATTACCCAGCAGCCACTAGGAGGTAAAGCGCAATTTGGAGGTCAACGATTTGGTGAAATGGAATGTTGGGCTTTGGAGGCTTATGGTGCAGCGCACACGCTTCAAGAAATTTTGACCGTTAAATCTGATGACGTTGAAGGAAGGTCTAAAGTATATAATGCAATAGTCCGTGGTGAAAATTTACCAGATTATGGTTATCCAGAATCCTTCAATGTTTTAATTAAAGAGCTGCAAGGCTTAGGTATTGACGTTGAATTAAATTAAAGAAAAAGGTGAACTCTTGACATACATACAATCTGCAAAAATCGAATTATCCAAAAAATATGAATCAATAACTATTGGGCTTGCTTCACCTGAAATGATTTTAGCAAGATCATATGGTGAGATCCTTAAACCAGAAACCATAAATTATCGTTCTTATAAGCCTGAAAAAGATGGATTATTCTGTGAAAAGATTTTCGGTCCTGTTAAGGATTATGAATGTCATTGCGGTAAATACAAGGGCATTCGTTATCGTGGGATAATTTGCGATCGTTGCGGTGTAGAGGTTACCCGAAAAAAGGTTCGCAGAGAAAGAATGGGACACATCACGCTGGCTGTTCCAATTATACACATATGGTACCTGAGATCAATACCAAGCAAACTAGCCTATTTAACAGGATTAAAGACTAAGCAACTGGAACGAATCATTTATTATGAGACGTTTATCGTAATTGAGCCTGGGAAAAGTGGTCGTGAGGCAATGGAATTATTAGATGAAGATGAATATTTTGAACTGGAACGCGAATTTGGATTTTATGCAGTTAGTGAAGAAGAGCGAGATAACGATGACTATTTTTACGCAACTATGGGTGGTGAAGCAATCAAAGAAATGTTGGCCCGTATAAATTTATTTGAATTAAAAAAATCACTTGAAGAAATTATTGAAACATCAAAATCAAAACAGAAGCGAACTGAAGCGTTAAATCGCCTAAAAATCGTAAAAACATTTTTACCAACGCTTTCTAAAAAAAGGATCAACCAACCAGAATGGATGGTTATTTCTGTATTACCTGTCATTCCGCCAGAATTACGTCCTTTAGTTCCACTTGAAGGCGGAAGATTTGCGGCTAGTGATCTGAACGATTTATACCGCCGGATTATTATTAGGAACAATCGATTAAAACAATTGATCGAAATTGGGGCACCTGATGTAATACTTCGCAATGAAAAACGTATGTTACAGGAAGCAGTCGATGCATTATTTGATAATAATCGTCGCAAAACTGCGATTAGAAGTGGTACTAGGCGTCCATTAAAATCAATTTCTGATATGCTGCGGGGTAAAACTGGTAGATTCCGTCAGAATCTTTTAGGAAAACGTGTTGATTATTCCGGTCGGTCGGTAATCGTAGTGGGACCAGAATTACGTATGAACGAATGCGGTTTACCAAAGAATATGGCACTTGAGCTATTCAAACCGCATATGATCTATGAATTAATCGCGAGAGGCTATACGGAAACTCCGCGAAGTGCTAAATTGATGATCGAAAACCAGGATCCGGTAGTTTATAAGGTATTGGAATATGTTGTACATGATCATCCGGTTTTACTTAACAGAGCGCCTACGCTCCATCGTCTAGGCATACAAGCTTTTCAGCCTTTATTAGTAGATGGTAAAGCAATCAAATTACATCCACTTGTCTGTGCGGCGTTTAATGCTGATTTTGACGGTGATCAAATGGCTGTACATGTGCCACTAAGCATCCAAGCGCAGATGGAAGCACGCTTACTTATGCTTTCAAGTCATAATGTGCTTCATCCAGCAAATGGAAAACCAATCTCTATTCCTTCGCAAGATATGGTCCTGGGTTGTTATTACTTAACGCGTCCTAAAATAGGGGCTTTAGGTGAAGGAAAATCATTTGGGTCTATAGATGAGGTTCTAATCGCTTTTGAAAATAAAATGGTTGATATGCATGCCATAATTAATCTCCGTCATGATAAAAAATGGTATAAAGAAACGACTGTAGGTAGGGCGATATTTAATTCTATTTTACCCAAAGAGCTTGAATATTCAGATTTAACAATTTCAAAAAATGATCTGGTAACAATTATTAATCAGGCATATTTAATTGCAGGAAATTATGAAACTGTTGAGTTTCTTGATAATCTTAAGGATCTTGGTTTTGCTTCCGCTACTCAGGGTGGATGCTCAATATCAATAAGTGATGTTATGATACCCGACCAAAAAGATGATATTATACAATCAGCCCAAAACAAGGTGGATGGTATTACTGAAAAATATAATCGCCATATTCTTACTGATGGTGAACGTTATAACAAAGTGATAGATGTTTGGACGCATGCAACTAATCAAGTAGCTGCCACTATGATGGAAGGATTAAAAAATAACGGGCAAGGATTCAATCCAGTATTTATGATGGCTGATTCTGGTGCTCGTGGTAGTCAGGATCAAATAAAACAATTAGCAGGAATGAGAGGCCTTATGGCCAAGCCTAAAAAATCAATGACTGGTGGTAAAGGTGAAATTATTGAATCGCCCATTATTTCTAATTTTAAAGAAGGTCTGTCTGTACTAGAGTATTTTATTTCCACACATGGAGCAAGAAAGGGTCTTGCTGATACTGCGTTAAAAACTGCGGATGCAGGTTATTTAACGCGCCGGTTGGTCGATGTGGCTCAAGATGTGGTTATCTATGAACAAGATTGTGGTACTATCAATGGCCTGTTAATTTCAGATCTTAAGGAGGGAGAAGAAATTATTGAACCATTGGCTGATCGTATTCTAGGTCGAACGATACTTGATGATTTTATTCTTGATGGCAAGAAGCTTATTAAAACTGGCCAGATAATAGGCGATAAAGAAGCAGAAGTTATTGCTGATTCTAATGTTGAAAGTCTTAGGATAAGGTCAGTTTTAACATGTGATTCACTACGTGGGGTTTGCGCAAAGTGTTACGGTTGGAATTTGTCAACCCATGATATAGTGGACCTTGGAACAGCTGTTGGTATCCAGGCTGCGCAAAGTATTGGGGAACCAGGTACTCAACTTACATTGCGTACATTTCATATTGGCGGTACAGCAACACGGATTATTGAGCAATCTGAAATGAAAACTAACCGTGCCGGCATAGTAAAATTTTCTGAAGATATTGAGATAGCGAGTACAAAGGATGAATCCGGCGCTAGAGTAAACAGATGTATGGTTAGAAATGGTAAAGTTTTCATCGTTGACAAAAAGGAAAAAATACTCACGCAGTATAATGTTCCCTACGGATCTAATATTTTGGTTGGTCAAGATGAGAAAGTGCCATCAGAAAAAGTGTTATTTCAATGGGATCCTTATACAGATGTAATCCTGGCTAGACAGAGCGGTATTATATCGACCAAAGATTTTATTGAAGGCGACACCTATCAGGTTGAAGCGGTCGAGGGCGGAAAAAAACGGATGGTTATTATTGAAGCCAAAGACCGGAGTCTAAGTCCGCGTGTTGAAATTATCGATGCTAAAGGCGATATTCTTGCTGGCGGTACAATCTTGCCTGTAACTGCAACATTGGTTGTAAGCAAAGGTCAAAAGGTGTCCCGAGGGCAAACGCTCGTTAAAATTCCCCGCGACATAGGAAAAACGCGTGATATTACGGGCGGTTTACCTAGGGTTGCGGAATTATTTGAAGCCCGGAATCCAAAAAATCCTTCTGTAGTGAGTGAAATCGATGGTATTGTAAAATTTGGCGATACAAAAAGAGGCGTTAGAACCATGATTGTTGAAGCCGATGACGGTGAGGTTAAAAAGTATAGAATACCTTACGGAAAACATGTAATAGTCCATGAACATGATCGAATTATAGCAGGTACGCAGCTTTGCGAAGGTTCTACTTCTCCTATGGATATCCTAAAAATTTTAGGAGCTGGAAAAGCACGGGAATACTTGGTGAATGAGATCCAAGAGGTCTATAGGCTTCAAGGGGTAAAAATTAATGACAAGCACATTGAAGTCATCGTGCGACAAATGATGCAAAAGATTAGCGTTGTTGAAACAGGAGATACGGAGTACCTGCCACAAGATCGTATAAACAGAACTGAATTTTTTGCAACTAATAATAACCTACTATCAATGGTAAAAATTACAGATCCTGGTGACACGGATTTTGAGGAAGATATGTTGGTTGATAAGAAAGAGTTTATTGAGCTAAATAAGGAATTGAAAGAAAGTGGAAAGAATCCTGCTAAATACACCAAAACTAAACCTGCGACTTTTGAGCCGCTTCTAATGGGCATCACCCGGGCATCTTTAAATACCGAGAGTTTCATTTCTGCAGCTTCCTTTCAAGAAACTACGCGAGTATTGACTAATGCTGCAACAGCTGGTCAGACTGATTATCTGCGCGGTCTTAAAGAAAATGTTGCTGTGGGACGTTTAATTCCTGCAGGGACGGGGTTACATGGCTATAGAGATATTGTTGTTGATAATAAAAGGGAAGAGCAGGATGAATCCGAGTCAATTCAAAAAGCTGTAAGTTGATTTAATTAAATATGAATAATATAAATTGCTGTGTACGAAAAATAATGATAATTTTCTCGGCTTTTGAGCAAGTGTTATGCCGACGATAAACCAATTAGTACGAAAGGGCAGGCGGCGGATAATAAAAAAGACCACCACGCCAGCCCTAAAGGGGAACCCTCAGAAAAGGGGCGTATGTACTCGTGTATACACTACTACGCCAAAGAAGCCTAACTCGGCTTTACGTAAAGTAACTCGTGTACGATTAACAAATGGTATGGAAGTCACTGCTTATATTCCAGGCGAAGGTCATAACCTCCAGGAACACTCAATTGTTCTATTAGAAGGCGGTCGTGTAAAAGATTTGCCAGGTGTAAGATATCACATTATTCGAGGTACGCTAGATACTTCAGGTGTTTCTGATAGGACTACAAGTCGTTCACGTTATGGCACTAAAAAACCAAAGTAGAAGATAATTATGCGACGACGTCGGCCAGAACGTAGAAAAATTTTACCGGATCCGGTTTATAAAGATCTTGCAATTTCAAAATTCATTAATTTTCTAATGAAAGGTGGTAAAAAGGGAGTTGCTGAAAAAATATTTTATAATGCATTAGATAAGATTAAGCAAAAAACAAAATCTGATGGAGTAAAGATTTTTGAAAAGGCTATAGAAAATACATCTCCAATGGTAGAAGTAAAATCGCGGAGAATTGGCGGCGCAACCTATCAGGTCCCCATAGAAGTACCAAGGAGCCGCAAATTCTTTCTCGCATCTCATTGGATCATCAATTCTGCCAGTGGCCGTGGTGGTAAGCCGATGGCCGAAAGACTTGCCACGGAATTAATTGCTGCGGCGAATAATGAAGGTGGTGCAATAAAGAAAAAAGAAGATACCCACAGAATGGCAGAAGCAAACAAGGCATTTGCCCATTTTCGACGGTAAAGAAGGTAAAATAAGTGACTAATAATTCTCTAGAAACTGTAAGGAACATAGGTATAATGGCGCATATAGATGCCGGAAAAACCACACTTACAGAAAGAATACTTTTTTATACTGGTCGCACGCATAAGATAGGCGAGGTTCATGAAGGTGGGGCAACTATGGACTGGATGGAACAAGAGAAGGAACGAGGTATTACTATTACCTCTGCAGCTACAACAACTATTTGGAATGATCATCGAATTAATATAATTGATACTCCAGGTCATGTTGACTTTACAGTTGAAGTGGAACGCTCACTACGTGTATTAGATGGATCTGTGGCAGTTTTTTGTGCCGTGGGAGGTGTTGAGCCGCAAAGTGAGACTGTATGGCGACAAGCTGACAAATATAATGTTCCGCGAATGGCATTTGTTAATAAAATGGATCGAGTTGGCGGTGATTATTATCATGTATTAGAAATGATGAAGGAAAGATTGGGATCAAATCCTTTGCCAATAGTAATTCCTATAGGATCGGGTGAGCTATTTACGGGGATTATAGATTTACTAGAGATGAAAGCCATTTTATATAATGAATCTACTTTAGGATCGCGATTTGAATATTCTGATATTCCTCATGATATGACTGAAGAAGCAGGTAAATGGCGACATCACCTAATTGAAGAAACGGCTGCTTATGATGAACATTTATTAGAAAAATATCTGAACGAAGAAGATATATCCGTGGCTGAAATTAAAAAGGCAATAAGAAAAGGGTGCCTTGACAATACGTTTATTCCTACTCTTTGTGGCTCGGCGTTCAAGAATAAGGGTGTGCAACGACTTCTTGATGCGGTCGTTGATTTTTTGCCTTCTCCAATTGATATTGGTGAGGTATTGGGTTATGACCCAAAGGACAATGATATGGAAATCCTGCGGAAACCAGATGAAGATTCTCCTTTTAGTGCTTTAGCATTCAAAATTATGACTGACCCATATGTCGGGCGGTTGACCTACATGCGGGTTTATTCAGGAAAGCTTGAAAAAGGATCATATGTCTATAATCCGAATATTGATCGACGGGAAAGAGTTAGTAGAATTCTGCAAATGCATGCCAATAAGCGCGAAGAAAGAGATATAGTCACTGCAGGTGAAATTGTGGCGGTAGTTGGACTGAAACGCACCAATACAGGGCATACGGTTTGTGATGAAAAAAATGGGATATTGCTTGAAGCTATGGATTTCCCAGAACCAGTTGTTGAAGTATCGGTTGAACCGGTTAGTAAAGCGGAACAAGATAATTTATCAAAAGCGTTAGCTAAACTTAGCGAGGAAGATCCTACTTTTAAAATATCTACAAATCCAGACACGGGGCAGACAATTATTGCCGGTATGGGCGAGCTCCATTTAGAGATACTTATTGATAGATTATTAAGAGAATTTAAAGTTCAAGCTCACATTGGTAAACCGCAAGTTGCTTTCTGCGAAGCGATTACAAAAAGAGTTGAAAAAATCGATGTTAAATTTGCCCGTCAATCTGGCGGTAGGGGTCAGTACGGCCATGTGGTTATTAATGTTGAACCTAATGAGTTGGGTAAAGGATTTCACTTTGAGAATAAAATTGTTGGCGGTGTCATACCAAAAGAATATATACCTGCTGTTAGGAAGGGTATGGAAGAGGCTATAAAAAATGGCATCTTGGCAGGCTATCCAATTGAAGATGTTCGCATAGAACTTGTTTTTGGGTCATATCATGATGTGGATTCTTCCGAAATAGCTTTTAAAATAGCTGGATCCATGGCCATCCAGGAAGCTTGTCGAAAAGCAAATCCTGTTTTGATGGAACCGATGATGAAAGTAGAAGTAATTGTGCCCGAAGAGTACCTTGGAGATGTGATGGGCGATATTAATTCAAGACGTGGAAAAGTTGAAGGTATGGGACAGCGTAAAGATGCTCATGTTTTAAATGCAGTTGTTCCGCTAAGTCGTATGTTTGGGTATGTTACTGATTTAAGATCTTTGACTCAAGGGCGTGCTGTTTTTCACATGGAGTTTTCAAAATACCAGAAAATACCTGAAAATATAGAAACTGAAATTATCGAACGGATACATGGAAAAGCTTCTTAGCTCGACTAAGGAGAAAGAATAAAATGTCAAAAGCAAAATTTGAGCGAACGAAACCGCATATAAACATTGGTACTATAGGCCATGTTGATCACGGTAAGACGACTTTGACAGCTGCGATCACTTTATTACAAAGTGCACATGGTTTGAGTGAGGTACGATCATTTGATAGTATTGATAATGCTCCAGAGGAGCGTGAGCGTGGTATTACGATTCAGACAGCGCATGTAGAGTATGAAACGGAGAACCGTCACTATGCCCATGTAGATTGTCCTGGTCACGCGGATTATATCAAAAACATGATTACCGGTGCAGCGCAGATGGATGGTGCGGTATTAGTGGTAAGTGCTGCTGATGGTCCAATGCCCCAAACCCGTGAGCACGTATTATTGGCTCGTCAGGTAAATGTGCCCAGTATGGTTGTATTTATGAACAAGACGGATCAGGTTGATGATCCTGAGCTAATTGAGTTGGTGGAAATGGAACTGCGCGATTTGCTGAATGAGTATGATTTTCCTGGTGATGATACGCCGATTATTAAGGGCAGTGCATTAGAGGCATTAAATAATTCTAGCGATGAAGGCGCTACGCAATGCATTACCGAGTTAATGGCAGCATGCGATTCTTTTATACCGGAGCCTAAACGTGACGTAGATCGTCCTTTCCTGATGCCCGTGGAGGATGTATTTAGTATTACAGGTCGTGGGACAGTTGGTACGGGTCGAATAGAGAGAGGCATTATTAATGTTGGCGATGAAGTCGATATTATCGGTATGGATGCACATGATAAGTCGGTTGTGACTGGCGTAGAGATGTTCCGTAAGCTCCTTGATCAGGGTCAGGCTGGTGATAATGCTGGTTTACTACTACGTGGTGTTGATAAAGAGAATTTAAAGCGTGGTCAGGTAGTAGCCAAGCCAGGCAGTATAACCCCTCATACAAAGTTTAAGGCGAATGTATATGTACTGAAGAAGGATGAGGGTGGTCGTCACACGCCGTTTTTCAACGGTTATCGTCCGCAGTTTTATTTTCGTACGACGGATGTGACCGGTGTGGTAACATTACCTGAGGGTACGGAGATGGTAATGCCGGGAGATAATGTGGAAATGGATGTGGAATTGATTACCAGTATAGCAATGGATAAGGAATTGCGTTTTGCAATTCGAGAAGGCGGCCGGACAGTTGGCGCTGGTGTGGTTACTGAAATTAACGAATAAGGAAAATAATGGCAGGTAATAGTAAGCGCACGATTATTCAACTTGAGAGTACAGCTGGTACAGGATATCGTTATACAGTTACGAAAAGCAAGCGTTTACATCCTGATCGAGTAGAATATAAAAAATATGATCCTGTGATTCGTAAACATGTGCTTTTCAAGGAAGCTAAATAAGTGCCAACTTATAAAATAATAAGTTCATGAATTACTACTGGCCTGTGGTTTATGTTGAATTAATTAGGAGTGTAGCTCAATTAGGTAGAGCACCGGTCTCCAAAACCGGGGGTTGCGGGTTCGATCCCTGCCACTCCTGCTGAGTTTGCTAATTGATTTGAGGGGATATTTCTACTTTTAAATGATCAAGAAACTAAAATCTTTTATATCAGATGTTGATTTTGAAATGAAAAAAGTTTCTTGGCCGACATGGGATGAATTAAGAGGGTCAACCTACGTTGTGTTAACGCTCACATTTATTTTAGGTCTTTATCTCTTTTTGGCAGATTTGATACTATCAAAAATTTTAAGTGTTTTGTTATGATGGATTGGTATTCATTAAGAGTTATATCCGGAAAAGAAAAAAAGATCCGGGATTCATTATTATTCGAATTAGAACGTGAAGGATATAGCGCGAAGGTTGACCAAGTATTTGTTCCATCGGAAAATATCGTAGAAATGCGCGATGGTAAAAAGAGGGTAAGAAATAAAGTATTTTTCCCGGGATACTTGCTTATAAAAATGGATATGGATAAAGAAACAAAGTATATGATAGAAAATATCTCTGGAGTAATGAGTTTTGTAGGGCCACAAGGTTTACCCCAAGCGCTGAAGCAGGAAGAGGTAAATCGAATACTTGGTATTGTTGAGGGGTCAAAGGGAAAAGAGGTTGTAAAGTCACTTTTTAAAGTTGGAGATCACGTCAAGGTTACGGATGGTCCGTTTTTAGATTTCTCCGGTTTTGTTAAAGAAGTTAATGATGAGAAGCAAAAATTAAAGGTTTCTGTGAGCATTTTTGGAAGGCCTACGCCAGTTGAATTGAATTATTTACAAGTAGAAAAAGAGAAATAAACAATGCCGCCAAAAAAGGAAATAGGATTTATAAAACTTCAAATTCCTGCGGGACAGGCTAATCCTGCTCCGCCAGTTGGACCTGCGCTTGGACAGCATGGTGTGAATATTATGGAATTTTGTAAAGCGTTTAATGATCAAAGTAAAGACCAAATGGGAATGATTATACCAGTTGAAATCACAGTATTTGCTGATCGCAGTTTCGTTTTTATAACAAAAACACCACCTGCAGCTGTATTACTTAAAAAGGCTGCAGGATTAGATAAAGGTTCGGGTGAACCGAATAAAGAAAAAGTAGGCTCGGTATCTGAAAATGATCTTGCAAAGATTGCTGAAACAAAAATGCAAGATTTAAACGCAAACACAATTGAAAAAGCCGTGGAAATGATTCGAGGTACTGCTAAAAGTATGGGCATTGAGGTTAACTAGTTTATATGAAATTGACTAAAAACAAAAATTCAATAGCTGAAATATTAGACCGACGGAAAGAATATTCACTTGAAGAAGCAGTATCTTTAGTTAAGGAACTAAAATATGGACAATTTGATGAATCTGTTGATATTGCGATAAATATGGGAGTCGATCCACGTCATTCAGATCAAAATATTCGAGTTACTACTAGTCTTCCCAGCGGAACGGGACGTGAAGTTATTGTACTAGTTTTAGCTCGTGGCCCAAAAGAAAAAGAAGCTAAAGAAGCAGGTGCAGATTTTATTGGAAATGATGATTACATTGAAAAAATGAAAAATGGTTGGACAGAAATTGATAAAGTTGTGGCAACTCCTGATATGATGCCAGCGCTTGGAAAATTGGGAAAAGTTCTTGGGCCGAAGGGATTAATGCCTAATCCTAAAAGCGGAACAGTGACTATGGATATAGGAAAGGCAGTTAAGGAATTAAA
>Ga0208764_10001367_pt1 | contig 15662 bp, 21 predicted proteins | sample ETNtaG_18_FD_185762 | JGI IMG/M metagenome (GOLD analysis project Ga0208764, IMG submission 185762) | Marine microbial and viral communities from oxygen minimum zone, Eastern Pacific Ocean - ETNP201302SV91 (SPAdes) (version 2) | ecosystem: Environmental > Aquatic > Marine > Oceanic ... | reverse complement strand
ATGGTAAATGGACTACAGTATTTGCAGCTGCAGTATTAATCCTCTAGTGTTTTGATTTGTATCCCTTCATGTAGTAAATTGCAGCAGCAATAGCAGCTACAATAATTATTGCAAGAATTGCATATTGTGACTGTTCTTCCTCTTTCTCTTCTACAACATCTTCCACTATTCGCTCCTCACCAATTTCAGCTAATTCACTTGATAGAATATTGACAGGACTTACACCATCCCAAGATGAGAGTTCTAGTTTTAATTCATTATTTGTAACAGAGTTACTTTGACCAAAAAGAAATTTACCACCTATGAATGTTCCATGTGATTTATCAAAAAACCAACCTTTTTCTGCAATATCAGACACGGTTGAAATTTTTTGAATCACATTTGCATTAGCAGATTTAATTTTAACATTTTGACCTTCATCAGTTATTATAAGCACATCTAAGATAGAATTTAATGGTGTAAAGTCGTTACCAAAATAATTCGAACGTTTTAATTCATTTATGTAAAAATATTCAAGAGGATTAATTTCTACTATACTATTTACTGTATTGTAATATTTTTTTGAGACATTTAGCATGTATCGTGGATTATCATCATTCAGAAATACTGTCAATGAAATATTTGGTGTTGTAATTGACGGTCCTATAATCTGTCCTTCATATAATGGATATCCATGAAGGAAAGAATCTGATATATTTTGTGCTATATCATAAAACCCTCCACCATTAGTTATTTTGTTAGAAATTAGAAGATTAGAAAATTTTTTAAATAATTCACCTGAGCTTTGCATTGGCATTGTGTATACTGCTGAAACTGTACCTTCAATCACTTTTCCTGCCTCAGATGCATCTCCACTTTGAATGTACACTGAATGAAATTTTGCATTAGAATCAAATGAATTGTTAATTTCGTTAATTAATAAATTTCCAATTCTTTTGGTTTCAATCTGAACTCTCTTTACATTTCCATCAGATTCCATTCTATCTTCATCAGTGATGAATTCTTTAATTTTCGTAAAATCAAGATTGATTAGTATACACTGACTGTCTCCCATAACTCCAGGAATACATCCAACTAAATCTCCGTTATGATCAATTTCTTGTATATTTGTAAAAACAATAGAATGAACAAACTCTCCTTCTTTGATTTTTTCTATGAATTGCTCTGAAAATTTAAAATCATCATTACTTGTACTTTGTAGTCCAACTGATAATTCAATATCACCTGATTGTTTGATCATCTTTATTACACCGTCACCACGTATGAGTTGATGATTATATACAACAACAATGTTTTCTGAGAAACTTGAATTTTTCATTTCTTGTGCTGATGCATCAGATGCTAATGTAACAGTTAGCGCCAATATAGCAAAGAGAAATACTATTTTTAACACGTTTTAAGGAAAAAAAAATTGAATTAATAGTTTTTCTATAATTCAGTCAAACGTTTAAATCCAAATGAAATTTATGAAAAATTGACATCGATTCAAACCGTTGGGGAACAAGCTGGCAGTCGGATGGCTCTGACTGTCAGCCCCATTATTTTAGATTTTTAGAGTTTTGATAATGTGTTTACTTGTTCATTAATGTAGTCAAAACCGTCTTGCCAGAATTTGGATTTTGTTATATCCAATCCATGTTCCTTTAGCAGTATTTCTGGTTTTTGAGATCCACCAGCAGATAAAATATCTATATAATCTGAAACAAAACTTTCACCTTCATTTTTGTATGTTTGAAATAATGATACTGCAAGAAGATTTCCAAATGAATATGAATAGCAGTAAAATGGGCTGTGATAAAAATGTGGAATACAACTCCATTCTATTCCAAAGTCATCAGATATCTGAATAGAGTTTCCAAATTGGTCTTTGAGATTTTTTCTATAGATATTTGAAATGTCTTCTACTGTGATGGAGTTTGCAATTTGCTTGTGTGCCTCCATTTCAAACAACGTGAAAAATGATTGTCTACCAATCGTTGCATAAAAATCATCAATCTTATCAGATAGCATTGTTGCTTTTTCATTATCTGAAATTTGATTAGAAATATTATCGTATAGGAGTAGTTCTGAATACGTAGATGCAGTTTCTGCAAGTGGAAGTGGAGCATCTGATACTAGTATTGATTTATCGGATGCAGCAATACTATGTACTGCATGTCCAATTTCATGTGCAAGTGTAAACACATCTCTTGATTTTCCTGTATAATTAATCAGTACAAATGGAGTGATGTATGGAAGTGGTGTACTACAAAATGCACCATCTCTTTTTCCATGTCTTAATGAATAATCTATGTGATTTTCATTAAAAACACGTGATGCAAATTCTGCAATTTTTGGGCTAAATCTATTGAGTGAATCAAGAACCAGTTTTGCTCCCTGATCAAATGTATAATTTCGTTCAGCCCCACTCTTTTTTGATGGAGCGTATAGATCATATCTACGAAGTTTTTTAACTCCTACTCGTTTTGCTTTTTGCTTAAAGTATTTTTGAAATACTGTTGCATTTTTTTTACACACCTGCAACATTACATCAATTGTTTTATCATCCACATCATTTGAAATATTCTGAATTGAAATCGGTGATGGGAACTTTCTCATATCCATTCCTTCATTTTTCCAATTTAGTGCAATATTTTGATAAATCTGGCCTATGACACCTTTATTTTCTTGATATTTTGTCAATAATGCTTTGTATGCTGCTTCTCTTGTTCGTGGATTTTTATTCCTTACAAGTGTAGTAAGTTCTTCTCGTCCCAGTGTTTTTTTCTTTCCATTTACATTTACTGTATATGAAAATGCATTTGTTATTTTATCGTATATTTTTACTAATGCTGAGATTCCTGTAACATCTAATGTGTTTATTATTTTTTCTTCCGGCTCTGATAATGCATATTTAGCAACCAATCTCTTGTATCTCAAATAATCACTCAAATCTCCTGATTCTTTGATTAGTCTTTTAGCATTTTTTTCATCTACTTGTTTTTTCCACCATAGATCAAAAAACAGCATTTTATTTTGAATAACAGAACCAAACTGTGAAATTCTATTTAGTAGCGTAGTTGCCTCATCTGATTGTGTATTTTCAGAAAATTTTAACCCTGCATATCCTCCAATTTTACTTGCTTTTTCTGTGATATCTTCAATCTCATGTAATATGGCAAGAAATTTTTTTGATGAAATATCTGGTTTTAGTTGTGACCTAATCTTCACAAATTTATCTGACTGTTTTTGAATTTCATTAATTTTTTTATCAAATGACTGTCTTGTTGGGTTTTTTACTAAATCGTCAAGATCCCATTTGCCTTTTTCGTATTTGTTCACAATTATTTGATAAATTATCTGCTTCTATATCTTTTGAAATACATTCAACGTCTAAATATTACACATTCAAAAACTTACTTGGATCCGTCGTCTAGCTTGGTTTGGATACCGCACTCACACTGCGGGGGTCAAGGGTTCAAATCCCTTCGGATCCATTATCTAAAAATTTCTTGTATCTTTTTCCGTGTATCTTTTCCCATAAAAAAGAAAATTCCTGTACCCAATAATACCGTTGGAACTGCTACGTACAGCAGATCAAGTATTGGGTCTCCACACATACAATATATCAAAATAACTAGTATTTGAACCCATTATGGCATTCTCATAAATTGAGAAAAGGATCAAAATTGATATAACATATTGATTTCTTATAATTCGATAATGTCACGTGAAAATTTTCTGCATGAGGCAAATCTGCTTGCTGATCAACAAAAAAATGATGAATGTCTAGATTTATGTAATAAGGAACTTGCACGAGATGATAAAAATGCTGATGCATTACTTCACAAAAGTGCCTGTTTAATTAGATTGAAAAAACCAGAAGATGCTATTGCATGCTGTGATAAAATACTTGATGGAGATGCATTTTTTATTAGTGATATTGAATTATCTACTGCTTTTGCATTGGACAATAAAGGACATGCATTATCTCTATTAGGAAAATTTGAAGATGCTTTAGAGTATCATGATAAATCACTTGTAATAGATGATAAAAATGAAAAAACTTTTGTGAATAAAGCACTTGCATTAGGTGGATTAGGTAAATATGAAGATTCGTTAAAAAATAGTGAGCATGCAATTTCAATCAATCAAAATTATTCTAAAGCATGGAATAACGCTGGATATGCATTACATAAACTTGGTAAATCTGAAGATGGACTAGAATATGTAGAAAAGGCATTAGAATTGGATCCTACTGATCCAGATGCATTGGATTCAAAACGTGAGATTCTTAGGGTTTTGGGCAGAACCGATTAATATTATACACCTTAATTTACTTGAACGCCTTTCCAGAAGGCGACCATGCCTTTGATATTTTCTGCTTTTTCCAGCGGTGTATCATAATACCATGCACAATCTTCGTTTGTTTTGCCATCAACAGTTATTGAATAATAATTAGCTTTTCCTTTCCAGAAACATGTAGTACTAGTTTCAGTTTTATGATAGTATTCTTTTTTTATAGAATCAATTGGAAAATAATGATTTCCCTCTACTACTATAGTTTCATCGCTTTCAGCAATTACTTGGTTGTTCCAAACTGCCTTCATAATATAACTTGAATCTAACTCAATATTAGGCATACATTATAGTTAATTTTTATTCATTTGAATTTTTAACTCAGTAAAAAGATTAATCAATACTTCAAAAATTATACAGATATGAGCTTAGGACCTGAATCTGAAGAAGAAGACAGTGTTTATGAAGAATGTACAAATTTCATCAAGTTTTGTAAAAGCTGGAACATAGAAGTGACATCTGACGCATTAGCACATGTATGGACACAATATCAATTAGTTGATGACGATGATGACTATGATGAATAATACAGATTACTGATCTTCTAAAGGTGGACTCAAATGGGCTTTTGATGAAATGCATGTCCAGAAATGTTCTTTCTCTTTTGCATTTTTTTCGTTTTTATTTTTTTTCTTTTTCATCTATATTGTATACATCAAAAGTATATTTTAGGGTCAATGAAAATTAGGCTGGCTTTTTTTGAGCAGATATACGAGTATTCCTATTTTATATCAACCAGTACAGCCATTATATCTCATATTTCCATAATGGAGAATATGCCATAAGCCAGAATAAATACACCTAGCAGTATAATAGATTTTGAAAGTAATCCCCATTTCCTCTTGTTTGGAATTTTCTTCCTTTTCATTTAAAATTTCTAAGTTTTTCAAGTAAAAAAAGAATTATGATATAAAACAAGAAATTATTCATACGGTAAAAAATAATCACGCTTCATAATTCGGCAAACTCATCACTGTCTTAGGAACTCAGAGAGAACCTCGTCTAATTAATAATCATCAGCATTAATGCTAAAATTTTCAATTATAAAGAATTTTCAGATCACCGATTTTCATATAATCCATTTTTAGGCACAAATTGACAAATAAAGATAAATTGATTTTTTTAATATAATTTTACCATAAAATAGATAAGTTGAAAAACTTATTTTTGCAACTTTTTCTATAATTTTCTAGATGAAACCATTATTTCAATTAAGTACAAGAAAGTATGAAGCAGAAAAAATTTTAGTACAAAATGCTATGGAGGATCTTGAAAAAAAATGTAAAGTAAAAAATGGATTTGAGATAAAACCTGCATTATTAAAAGCTGGTTGGGCTTTTTTTGATTTAGAATTAAGTACAGAAATGCTTGCTGTAATAGAAAGTTCAGGAATGATGATAAATGCACAGGGATTTGGATTTAGTGAACAACTGAAAAATTTTATTGGTCATTTCCTTGAATCAAAAGGAAGTCAAGTAAGAATTAAAAATATTAATTATTAAAATTAACTAGTTCTGTTTATGATTTTGGAAACAATCAGAACAGTAAACAGGTCTGTCATTACGAGGCTCAAATGGTATTTCACATTCATTGCCACAATCTCCACAAGTTGCTTTGTGCATTTCGCGTGGTCTTCTATCACCTCTTCCGAATCTAGAACCACCTCTGTCGTTTCTTCCATATCCACCTGCACTTCTTCCACCAAATCTTCCTCCACCACGATCACTTCGTTCTGGTTTATGATTTTGGAAACAATCAGAACAGTAAACAGGTTTGTCATTACGAGGCTCAAATGGTATTTCACATTCATTGCCACAATCTCCACAAGTTGCTTTGTGCATTTCGCGTGGTCTTCTTTCGTAAGGCATATTATAATTCCTAAATCCTATTTTTAAGACCATTACTTATACCTAGGGAATATGATACCTTAATTCAGCCTTGGGACTATTTGGAAAATCTAAAGAAGAAAAAAATGCCGAATTTAAGAAAAATCAATCTATGAAAAATGGCAAAGAACTCAAAAAACTCCTAAAAGTATTCAAAGAAAATCGTGATAAAATAGAAAAATGCACAGGAAAAAGACCAGAGATAGATGATACAACAAAATTATTCATGCAAAAAATCCTAAATGTGTGGCTTTCTGAAGGGAAAGATATTGACGATGAAAAGTTTTGGGATGCAGTTGATTATAATAAACAGTTTGACTACCCAGTTGAATATTATGAAAGATGAATTAATGGTTTAACTAGTAATTAGTAATTTCACTCATAAAAATTTTTTTAATACTAAGATAATCAAAAACTAATCATGAATTCAGTATGCCCAAAATGTAAAAAGGATCTAAGAAAACATACAAAAAAAGAGTTAGTTAAATGCTCCTTGAAATATTGGGTGTCAGATTGGAAAAAAGATGGTTCTAAACCATAAAAAATAATTACCTAGTATGTCTTGCATTATCAATGTCTATTTCTATTGCATCTGAATTATTACAAAAATGGGCTGACACCATAAAACAAGGAGATCCAAATCAGGTAACACTTCTTTATGACAAAAGAGCACTTTTACTGGGTACATTTTCTGCAAAAGAGAGAGTTGGGCATAATGCAATTTCTGAATATTTTGAAAATCTTCTCAAGAACTCAGTTTCAGTTGAAATTGTATCAGAACACCAATATGTTTGGGATACAGTTGCAGTAAATTCTGGTCTGTACAATTTCGTCTTACCAGACAAAACAATTGCGGCAAGATTTTCATTTGTGTATGGTAGAAATGGAGACTTGTGGAAAATTATCTCTCATCATTCGTCAGTTTTACCCGAGGGAAGTTAACATGGGTGATGGGATAGGTGGCCCAGTTGTAAGATGTGTCTCTGGAAATGCATTTGAACTTGATGTTACACATTACAGGAAGGATAATCAGGAACAATATAGCAGAATTGAAAAAATAATAATTGGAAAAATCGATAATCCAACAAATCCTGAATATAGAGAAACTACACAAGAAGAATTAGAATTAGCCCTAAAGGGAAAGTTTGTTTCGTGTAATGTTCAGTATCGAGATGAGAATACAGATGCCCTGGTCTGTAATGTATTCGTACAAAAACCACCTGAAGGATTCTAGATATTATTTACACCTATAGACGTAGTAATGATAAACCCACCCAAAACAGTGATACCCAACATCAAAAGTAATCCAACAATCAGTGTTTTCTTACTATCTAATGCATTATTCATATCAATACTGGGTGTTTACAATATTTAGTGAATGCTGTTAGAAACGGAGATTTTTTAATAATATGGCATAAATGACTAATTTGACAAACATTGTTTATCACTATATTAATGATCGTTGAACTTATGAAATAACATAATGGAATCATTATACAAAAAACATGAATGGATTTTGTACCACAAAAAAGAAAAGAATGAAGAATTAGATGAGGACTAAGTAACACTTTATTTCTTAGAATTTTAAGATATTATGAATTGGTTGAATTAAAGCTAGAAGGTTCAGGTGGTTATGTAATTGCAGAATTATCTGAAGCACTTGCATCTAAATCAAAATTGGTTCCAAATATCGATAAGTGCTTTCTCGCACCTGTTGGAAAACTTGCAGAAAAAGATATGCATAAACATTTTTGCAATAAATGCGAATCCGAGTTTGACGGTCCTCCAAAATATCAGATAGAAGAAGCACCAAATGAGCAAATTGCAGATGGATTAATTCTAGTTGAAAGGGGGCAATACATTTGTCATAAATGCTCTTCTATTATTGGTGAGTATAGAGTATTTGAGAATAAATCATAGAGAAAAGTAGATTTTCTATAATTTTTTGATTGCAGAGGCTAATTCTTTATTAGCAATTTCATATTCTGATTTTCCTTCTTTATTAATATCCCATGATACTACGCCTAATTCTGTCAGTCTTCCCATGGTTGCTATCCTGCATGCTTCTACAGGTGTCTGTTTACCTTCATTATTTTGCCTTAGTTCATCTGTTTTGTCAATTATGTCTCTCTTAATTTTATCAGTGAATTTTATGTCATTTGAACTTTTGACAAAATTCTTTAATGTATTCTCAAATTCCTTATCAAGTGTTTCTGTAATATCTGATGATAATGCATCTTCATATGTTATGATTTCAGTTGCAGTTTTGATTAGTTTTGTTTCTAATGGTCTATTTGGAATTATTTTTGTCACTAAAAGTTCTCTTTCTTCATTTGAAAATGCTGGAAAGTTTGTTCCATTAATTATTGGATTATCCAATAGATGGAATTTCTTACCCAAGTCAGTTAATGTAATTAATACATCTTTCTTTTTTGCGAATACCTTAATTACACCAAGTGCCATAAGTGCACCTTCAAAAGTCGGTTCTCCAGAATCTTGGTTTTTCTTTAGTTTTCCAAAATACCTGTCTTTGTATCTTTGTTCTGCCAATGCATGTTTTGCCGTAACTTCATTAATTAATGAGGGTCTTGGTAATCCTGTGGATATTTTTTCCTCTCTTGTTTTCTTATTTTCTTTTTCATAAACTGTAAGCTTTTTTGAAATTTCTTCTGCAAGATCATATGCTCTTGCTCTAAAATCATTGAAATTTATTACTGGTGTTCTTTGTTCTCTCATCATATTACCAAGAAGAGATATTGCAATTTTTACTGGTAAAAGTCTGCTATAATGTGTGAAAAGTAGTGGCCATCCATCAAACTTTATTTCATCATATTCTTCTTTTGAAATTTTATTGAAGTTAATTTGTTTGATGAATTCTCTTGTTGCATCTAAATTATTCTGAATATTCTCAAATTCATTATATGATGCAAAAGTTTGTTGATTTACTTTTGATTCGTTTGTACTATTATTTGCATCAGGCATTGAGTTTAGAAATTCAGTCCATTGGTTTCCATACTTTTCAGGATATCCAGGATAGATTTCTTTTAGTATATCAGGTTCCATCATACTTTGCATAAATGCAAATTGAAGTATTGTTGGTTCCATATCAGTTAATTTTTCTATTGTTTTGACTGGATTTTTCTCCCATGACAAAAAAACATCAATTGCTCGAAAGATAAAATCATCCGCATCTCTAAATCTGTCTGGGTTTGCTTCAACTAACTGGTTGATTTTTCTTTGATGATCAGGGCTTAATCTAATTATTCTATTACCTGAAGTCATACGATTCCAGTCTTTATTGGACACGCTTTATGTGAAAATAACTTGTATTAAAATTAACATAATCTATTATAGGAACAAAAAATATCTATTATGTGGAAAAAATGAACCTTTCACTCGCTATACTTATATTCTATAACATAATAGGCTTTATGATGAGAAATACAACACTTTATGTGGAAAAAGTAGAACAGAAAACTTACACATTGGATACATGTGTGATAAGAAAAATCTTAGAAAATCCTAACTATATGAACTGCATAACCACTCATGTCAATTTTTCAGATAGCAAGGTAATTCTCAGCAAAACTGCATTATGGGAAATTAAAAACCAAATTGACTCAATAAATCCTCAATTCACATTAAAAGAAATAATCAAAAATTTAGAAGAAAAATTATGTGTGACTATCAAAATTGTAGCACATTCAAATGATACAATTTTACTAGCAAATGATTTATTGAATAAATACAAGCCACATCTTCACCAGCCCGACAATCAAATTTTGGCATTTTCAATAATTCACAATGCGACACTTTTGAGTTGTGATGCTAAATTAATTCAATGTGCAAAAAGTGAGGGCCAATCATGTGCAAATACAAATCATTTAGCAACAAGTATTTGGGGGGCTATGGCATGAGTGAATTAATACAGGAATCCAGATCAACAAATGATAAAAATCAAATTTATAATTATATTTGGTCTGGACTATTGGTAAATGACGAAAATGTTTCTCAATATTCTGATTTGCTAGAAGACGTGGAGGAAGTATAGAAATGAAATATAGAACTAATATGCAAATTATGACTCAAGTACTTGATAAAATGCAGGATGCTGGAACACAAGGTCTAATTATTTCTAGATTGACACAAAAGGCAAATCTTTCACATGATAGATTAATATCACTTACCGAAAATTTGATTGGTTCTGGTTTAATAACCAAATTTGAATATGACGGTAGAAACACATATGTCATAACTGAAAAAGGTTTGGTGTTCTTATCAGAATATCAAAAATTTTATGATTTTGCTAGTTCATATGGTTTGGAACTATAAAATCTCATAATTTTTTCTTATAAATAAAATAATTTAGTATAAACTTTCAGCAACAGTTCTGTATGGTTGTAACCATCTTTCATGATTACATTCTGTACATTTGAATAGCCATTTTCGTTTTCTTGTAACTATCTTTGGCATGACTACAACTTCATGCTTTGTTTTTGCCATACAGAAATCACACCGTCTATCTTCAAACTGAGGTGATTGTTTCCCATCTTTCAATAATCCTGCAAGTTTTTTAAAATCTTTTTTTAATTCATTAACAAGTTTTTGATTGTAAATAGTTGCTGCAGGATGAAATGTTACAAAATATTTTCTTCCATCATTTTCTATGATTTTTCCATGATTCTTTGTGATCTCTTTTCCTCCAAGTAATGTATTATATGCCGTATTTCCTAAAACACAGATTATTTTAGGATTAATAATTTCAATTTCCTGAGTAATAAAGTCCAAACATGATCTCTCCTCATCTTTTGTTGGAACTCTATTATTTGGTGGTCTACATTTTACAATATTTGTAATGTACACATCATTTCTTTTGATTCCAGCATTATCAAGCATGTCATTTAGTATTTTTCCAGCTGACCCAATAAATGGTTCACCTTTTTGGTCTTCATTTTTTCCAGGCGCTTCTCCAATCAGAATTATATCCGCATTTGAATCACCCTTTCCTGGAACAGCATTAGTTCTTGTATCACACAAATTACATTTTTGACATGTTTTGACCTGTTCTGCAATATTTTCCAATTTTTTATTCATTTAATTCACCAATAACATATGCAATATTGATAATTATTTGTTCATTAATCAATACTATCATTCTAAACTAGATGAAGAATCACATAATAGAACCTTCCTTAAATTATTATTATGAATGAGACACAAGATTTTGAGTCAGAACTAGTAAATGAAAAAAATGGAAATTGTTTAGAATTTCTAAAATTTTTTGACCCAACTACAATGAGCATACATCTCAAAGAAAATCAAAAGCCTCTTGGAAAAAAAGGTAAACCTGGTAATTTTGAGTTGGTTCAAGTAGGTAATGAAACTCTACAAAGAGATTACCTTGAAATCATCATAACACAGATTCTTTCTGAAATAGATGATGAAACATTAGGAAATACTGAAATTTCAAAACCAGGTGCACTTGTCATTCAATATAGAGATTATCGAATAGCTATTACTAGACCTCCATTTTCTGAATTGTTAGAAATTACAATTGTGCATCCTATAAAACAAATGGCACTTGAAGATTATAACATATCTGAAAAATTAATGGCACGATTAACAAAACAGGCTGAAGGGATTTTGATTTCTGGTGCTCCAGGTTCTGGAAAAAGCACCTTGGCATCAGGTCTTGCTAATTTCTACAACAGGACTGGAAAAATTGTAAAAACATTTGAATCTCCACGTGATTTACAAGTGGATCCAGGTGTTACACAATATACAAAACTTGATGGTAGTTTTGAAAATTCAGCAGATATACTTCTTCTTGTAAGGCCAGATTATACAATATTTGATGAAGTAAGACGTAGAGAAGATTTTAGAATTTTCAGTGATCTGAGACTAACTGGGGTTGGCATGGTTGGTGTGGTTCATGCAAACTCACCACTTGATGCCGTTCAGAGATTTATAGGAAAAATTGAACTTGGAATAATTCCAAGTATTTTGGATACTGTTGTGTTTGTAAAAGATGGTGGAATCACCAAGGTTTATGAGCTCGAATTAAAAGTCAAAGTTCCAACTGGAATGACAGAACAAGATTTGGCAAGACCAGTTATTGAGATCTGTGATTTTGAAACTAATAATCTGGAATATGAGATTTACACATTTGGAGAAGAGAATGTGATTATTCCTGTGACCAAGAAACATAAGAAATTAGGAATAGAACGTTTAGCTGAAGAAAAAATAATTGATAAACTAAAACGATTTGATTCAAATCCACAAGTTGAATTTTTGAGTGACTCAAGAATCAAGATATATGTTTCTAAAGACTCGATCCCTGGAATAATTGGACGTAATGGTAGTACAATCAAAGAGTTGGAAGCAATGTTAAGTTTACATATTGATGTTGAAGAAATTGAATCATTACAAAGTGATGAGACTAAATTAGATTCAGACTTTGGTATACCATTTGATTTTTCTGAATCACGAACATCATTACTTTTAGATGTTGGAAAAAAGTATTCTGGTAATTATGCCGACATACACGTAAACCAAGAATTTCTATTTTCTTCAAGAATTGGAAGAAAGGGTCAGATTAAAATTCTTAAACGTTCTAACGATGGAAAAAAATTAATCAGATTTGCTGATTCAAAAAACAGTATAGAAATTATGCTTAAAAATCGTTAAAATTCTTTACAATTTTTGGATTTGATTTTAAAAATGTAACAAATTTGCGTATCTGTCTTACAGTTTTTGCATTTAGATGGTGTTCTACTCCTTCCGCATCTTGATTGGCAATTTCTCTACCAATACCAAGTATTTCAAAAAAATCTAATAATGTTCCGTGCTTTTGACGAATTGTTTCTGCTAACTGCTCACCGGTAGGAGTTAGTGATATACCATGATATTTTTCATAGTATAGATATCCATTCTTATCTAGTCGTTTCAGCATTTTTGTAACACTTGGCGCACTGACATTCATGTATCTTGAAATATCCAGCGTTGTGGCATATCCTTTCATATCAACTAATTCTCCAATAACTTCCAAATAATCCTCCATTCTTGTGCTTCTTTCTAATTTTTCAGATTCATGCGCGGCTTTAATAAAATCCAATCTTTTGGAACTTTGCTTTTTCATATAGGTTTGTCTAACTACTTTCTGATATAAATTCCATAAGTTTGTTACAAATACTTGACATATGTGTAATTCAATTTGATCACTGATTTTTAACTAATCTTCTTGAAATGTATAGAAAATGTCAGAATTAATGAAGAAACGAATAGAGAAACTCAAACTTATGAGAGAATCAGCTAACAGACGTTCCAGTCTTTATTCAGATATTACAAAAATTGATGATAAAAATACAGGAAAATCATTAGGCTCATTGAACAGGGCTTCTGCACCTGGCAAAAAATTACAAAAACTTGGTTTTGTAATGCTTTGGATACCAGAACCAACCGGAGTAACTGTTGCTGTTGGGGCACCTATGATTCTAGCTGGAAGATACTTGGAAAAAGTATACAATGGTGCAACACTCAAAGATATTGGCAGTAATACTAAAGAAACGATGTCATCAATACAACAATTCAAAAATCATATGATTTCATCTTAGTTTTTATCTTGTAATAATAATCTAAAAATGTGCCAACCAGATTCCAAGTTTTAATTCCAATAGGTATTGCAGCATTAATTGTTGGTGTTGCGGGTGTTGCTACACTACCAGCAGAAATCAAATTAGAACAAGTTGAATTTCCACGTGGAACAATAATGGTAGATGATAAAATATTAGAAGTGCAGATAGCTGATACTGAACCACGAAGAGTTCGGGGTTTAATGTTCCAAGAAACATTGCCAATGGATCAAGGAATGTTATTTGTTTTTGACGAGTCTGGACCAAAATCAATGTGGATGTTAAACATGCAATTTTCAATTGATATACTATGGTTTGATGAAAATGGAAATCTAGTTTCTATTTCATATGATGTTCCACCATGTAAAACTCCTGCAGAAATCATGGCATGTAATTCTGAAGGAGCTTCTACAGATAATGCAAAATATGCATTGGAAGTTACAGCAGGATTTGTTAATGAATTCCAAATAAATGAAAATTCTAAACTTGAACTAATTTCAGTACATTGACTATTATGAAAGTTTCAAAAATTTCTGCAATTACAATTTTTACAAAAAATATGAAAAATTCATGTATGTTTTATTCTATAATCTTAGAATATGAACCAAGAAACCTCAATTCATTTAATTAGTTCCCCCTAAGAATTTCTTCAATGTCTAATGGAAAAATTATAGGTGTCGCTATTGGGACACTTATTATTGGAATTGCAATAGGCTTTGTCATACCAACTGATTCTGAAATAGAACAAACTACTCTACAGTCTGTACAGACAGAGTCTGTTGATTATGGAACTGACAAGATAATAATTGGATTCATTCCTTCTGAGAAAGCAGATGAACTCACTCCAAAAGCTGAATCACTTGCACGATTCTTGGAATCTGAATTTGATGGTAAAGTCGAAGTTGATGTTGTTGTTCCATCTAATTATGAAACAATAATTGAAGGATTGAGATTTGGGCACATCCATGCAGCATTTATGGATACAGGACCTGGCTGGATTGCACACGATAGAGCAAACGCTGAAGTTGTAATGGCTGAAGTTAAGAAAGGTAAAGTAGGTTATTACGCAACTGTTTGGCAGAGAGCTGATTCTAATTATTCATCCATTGATGAAGCAGTTGGAAATAAAGTTGCATTCACTAGTATAACTGGTTCATCTGGATTCATCAGACCAATCGGAACTCTTGTTGATCGTGGATTAATCACTGTCGAAGGTGACGATATAGTTGCATTGAAACAAGCTCTGGATAACTCATTTGAGTATCATGCATTTGGCGGTGGATACAAAGCAGCACTAGAGTTACTTTTGAATGGTTCTGTTGAAATGGCATTTGGCTCTGATATAGCACCAGGAAAATATCTAACAGTTGAACAGCAAGCACAACTCAAAAAAGTTGATACATTAGGTTTAGTTCCATCTCATGTCTTTGTTGTATCTGATGATTTATCATCTTATACAAAACAACATTTGGTGGATTCTATGGTAAAACTAAATCATCAGGATAACAACCAAATTCTTAAAGATGTTTATGGTGCTGATGCATTGTTACCCACAACTGCTGAAATGCACATAGGAAACTTTGGGCAATATCTTGATTTGTTACCTGGAATTGAACAGGCAACTTTTGACAAGAAAAACTACGACGTTCCAAAATAGTCATTTTCTTTTTTTGATTCTAATTGATTACTCACGCACAATTTCTCATTCTATATTCTTAGAATAAGTGTTAAAATCATCTAGATTTATTGCCTAGATTTATGAGAAAATTCTATTAATTAAAATGAAAAAACAAGAAAATAATCCAGA
>Ga0208764_10001363_pt1 | contig 15679 bp, 17 predicted proteins | sample ETNtaG_18_FD_185762 | JGI IMG/M metagenome (GOLD analysis project Ga0208764, IMG submission 185762) | Marine microbial and viral communities from oxygen minimum zone, Eastern Pacific Ocean - ETNP201302SV91 (SPAdes) (version 2) | ecosystem: Environmental > Aquatic > Marine > Oceanic ... | reverse complement strand
AAATTCATTTAAACCATTTTATGTTGCAATGATTTGCATAGAGCATGCAGAAATTAAGTGAAAATTTTTTACACGCATGTAGAGAAATTTGTAAAAGATTATCCGAAATTGAAAATCCTGAAAAAAATCAGATTAAAAATGAAATAAAAGAAATATGTTCAAAATTTTCATTAGAAAGATTACCTAGAAATTCAGAGATATTATCATCTGCAACTGAAGAACAATTTCCAATTCTCCAAAAAATTTTGTTAAAAAAGCCTGTAAAATCAGCTTCAGGCGTTACAGTTATTGCAATAATGCCAAAACCTTTTGCGTGTCCTCACGGAAGATGTACTTTTTGTCCAGGAGGAACAGAAATCAACACACCAAATAGCTATACAGGAAAAGAACCAGTGACGCTTAGCGCAATTGAAGATAATTATGAACCAGGAATCCAGATTAAAAGACGAATTGAACAATTAATTGCATTTGGTCATGATCCTACAAAACTCGAAGTGGTAATTGTAGGAGGAACATTCCTTTTCATGCCAGAAGATTATCAACGTAATTTCATTAAATCATGTTATGATGCAATAAATGGATTTGAATCAGTAAGTTTGGAAGACGCAAAAAGAAATAATGAAAAAGCAAAGATGAGAAATGTTGGTTTTACTATTGAAACAAAACCTGACTATTGCCAACAGAAACATGTTGACATGATGTTAGATTATGGAACAACCAGAGTGGAGATTGGAGTTCAGAGTTTAACTGAACGTGTGTATAACATTGTCAATAGAGGGCACAATCTACAACAAGTGATCAGTTCATTTCAAATTGCAAAGGATGCAGGATACAAAGTAGTGGCACATATGATGCCAGGACTTCCAACTATGAGTCCAAAAGAAGACATTGCAGATTTTAAAAAATTATTCGAGATGGAAGAATTCAGACCAGATATGTTAAAGATTTATCCTGCATTAGTTCTAAAAGATACGCCACTTTATGACGATTACAAATTAGGAAATTACAAACCATACTCTACAGAAGATATGATTAATGTTTTGACTGAATCTAAAAAGATCATACCAAAATGGGTTAGAATTATGAGAGTTCAGAGAGAGATAACAATGGATGAAATTGTTGACGGTCCAAAAATGGGAAATTTGAGACAAAAAGTTCATCAAGAATTAGAAAAACAAGGAACGTCCTGTAAATGTATTAGATGTAGAGAGGCAGGACTGAATAATAAAAAAGAATTTTCTGAATTGAAGTTAGAGAGAATTGACTATAATGCATGTGGAGGAAAAGAGGTATTTTTGTCATTTAATGATGAAAATGACTTGACATATGGATTTTTGAGACTAAGAAAACCTAGTGAAAAGGCACACAGAGACGAAATTTCAGATAAAACATCAATTGTAAGAGAACTTCATGTGTTTGGAAAAGCAATCAGCATCGGAGAACAAGAAGAGTTTAGCTTTCAACATCAAGGAATTGGAAAAAAACTGATGATGAAAGCAGAAGAAATTGCTTCAACAGATCTGTCATCAAATAAATTATGTGTAATTAGTGCAGTTGGTACAAGAGAGTATTATAAAAAATTGAACTACAAAATTAATGGACCATATATGGCAAAGGAGTTGTAATAGAATATGTCTGAACAAAATGTAATAGGAAAAGGTACTTGGATAGACAAACTTGCGTCAGAATTAATTGAAAGAGAAAAACAGCTAGGCAGAGATACCAGTTTAATCAGAGTTGAGAGTGGATTAGGTGCATCAGGAATTCCACATATCGGTAGCCTAGGTGATGCAGTTAGAGCATACGGAGTAAAACTTGCGTTAGAAAATATGGGATACAAATCAGAATTAATCGCATATTCAGATGATCTTGATGGATTAAGAAAAATTCCAGAAGGATTCCCTGATTCACTTCAAGAACATATTGGAAAACCAGTATCGTTGATACCAGATCATACAGGAGAACATGAATCCTATGGAATGCATATGAGTAGTAGACTTTTAGACGGATTGGATAAATTAGGAATTGAATATACTTTCAAAAGAGCAAGAGACACATACAAAGAAGGCTTACTCCAAGAACAAATTCACACAATCTTAACACAAAGTGAGAAGATTGGAACAAAGATAGAAGAATTAGTTGGGCAAGAAAAATATCAAAAATTCTTACCATATTTTCCAGTCTGTTCACAATGTAACAGACTGTACGTTGCAGAAGCAACAGAGTATTTACCAGAAGAAAGAAAAGTTTGCTACAAATGTCATGATACAGAAATTGGTGGAAAGATAATCAAAGGATGTGGACATGAAGGAGAAGCAGACATTAGAAAAGATCTTGGAAAATTAGCATGGAAAGTGGAATTTGCTGCTAGATGGAGTGCATTTGACATTAGATTTGAAGCATATGGAAAAGATATCATGGATTCAGTGAAAGTGAATGACTGGGTTGCTGATGACGTTTTGAATTTTCCACATCCACATCACATAAAATATGAAATGTTTTTGGATAAAGGAGGAAAAAAGATATCAAAATCACTTGGAAACGTGGTAACATCTCAAACATGGCTCAAATTTGGAACTCCAAAATCAATACTATTGTTGCTTTACAAGAGAATCACTGGTGCAAGAGAGCTAGGATTTGAAGATATACCATCACTAATGGATGAATATAATGAATTAGAGAAAATATTTTTTGGAAAAATTAAGATTGATAACGAAGCAAAGCTAGTCAAATCAAAAGGATTGTACGAATATGTGAATTTACTAGTACCACCAAAACAAATTCCACCACAGGTAAGCTATAGACTTCTTTTAGAATTATCTAGAATTTTCAAAGAGGATAGAGTTTCTAGAATTAATAAAAAATTAATCGACTATCATGCAATTAAAGAACCAACTGCAGAAATTGACAAACTAATAGAAATGGCAGGAAATTTTGCAGATGAGTTTGAGGTTTCAGACAGTCCAGAGATTGAAATTGATTCTAAAACAAAAATTGCACTGGAAAAATTAGTTAGTCTTTTAGAAAAAGATGAAGAAATAGAGGATCTTCAAAATGCAATATACCAAATTGCAAAAGGAGATGACATTGAGCCAAAAGAATTTTTCAAAGTACTATATCAAATAATTCTATCAACTACAAGAGGTCCAAAAATAGGTCCATTCATTTTAGATATTGGAAAGAAAAACGTAGCAGAGAAAATTAGCAAGTATGTGAAATAAATGGCTCATAACGAACACAACAGACAGAAAAAAGGAGGAGGGTTTTTTCTTATAATTTTTGGAGCACTACTGTTGTTTTTAGCACCAAATCTTTACACAGATAATCCACCATTAGGAGTCGCATGTTTAGTTTCCGGAATTTTGGTTGGAGCAGTTGGATTCTATTCTAGATTCATTAAAAAACCAAAGAATAGGTAGAATTGAGATGGGATTATTTAGTAAAAAGAAACCAGAGGTGGCTCAAGATACAAATACAAATTTACAAAAAATTAAAGACGACATAGAAGAAGAGATTGAAGATTTAGAAAGTACGATTAAAGAAAAAAATGAAAGACTTCACTCAATTATAGAAAAAATTGAATTATCGAAAAAAGAATATGATGAAATCATAGGTAAAATAATTCAATCAAAAAAAGAATTGCGTTCACTTGATAGTTCTGAATCAAAATCAGATAATTTCATAAAAACAGATAATGAAAATATAGAAAAAATCTCAAAAGAGATTAACAATTCAAAAAGTAAATTAAAAGAGATTCAAGAAGAAATTGCAAAAAATTCAAAAATCAATAATGAATTAGAAGAAAAAATTAGGAAGAATAAACCATCCGTTTCAGATTCAGAAGATCAAAAAAAGAAAATTGATGAAGAATTGAATCAGAGAAAAAAAGAGTTAGAGGTTATGAAAAAAAGATTGGTAGAAATGAAACAAAATGATTCAAAGAGTAAGGACGGAGATGATTCAAAAAACGTAGTAGAAGCAGCAAGTCAGATAATTTCTACTACAAATAAGAGATTACAAGATACGATGAAAGAGCTTGAGGTTATTAGACAATTGTTGGATAAAGAAAGAAAAGCCCATAACGAAACAAAAAAGAAATTACAAAATTAGTCGTAATACTGTTTCCATTTTTTTACCAAATCATCTTTTGTAAGACCTAGATCATATGAAGGAGATGTTATTTCAGAAAACGATGTGACATCTACGACAACTATATGGGAAATACTACTTTTGATACCTTTTTGTTTAAAGTAATCAAGAATGTTTTCAAAATCTTCTCCATCAGATAAGATTTTTGCTAGTCCCTTAAACCGATAACCCAGTCTTGAGAAAGGATCAATTACATTAATTTCAATTGAAGGGTTTTTTGTAAGATTCTCAATTGTCTTAGGAGAACGAATGTTTGCAAATACTAGTCTAGAATCATCAAGAATTGCTATCGTACCTTTTGGAGAAAGATTTGGAGTGCCATCAGAAGATACAGTTGCAACATAACCTAATTTTTGAAAATTCACCAAATTTTTTATTTCAGTATTAAATTCAGTCATAAAATTGGTTAAATTACATGTAATTAAATTCGTGAATTATCTCATTAGGTCTGCTGCAACCCCATAAAATATGAAGAAGCCTATTCCACCTGCAAGAATTGCAATCCATGTGGCGATATCTTTACGCTTTGGCATATACTTTCAAGAAATACGTCTTAATAATAATGCATTCCAGATCAGTGTATGTCAAAACTAGGGATAATAGGCAGAGGTTTTATGTTCGTAATAGTAGGACTAGTCACAATAATTGTAGGTTCATTTTTGTTACGTGGAAACATGCACATGTGGGATAAAGTAGATCCAGATGAATCAAAAGATAAAAAATAATATTCAATTCTGACAAACAGCCAGCTCATTTTCTACCCTAATGTTCATATTCATGAAAACCAGAATTAGTTATTATGCTAAATACCGTATTCAAAGACGCCATAATTAATCGTGAAAAGACATTATCCATTCTAAAAGGTCCAGAGTATGAGAAAATTATACAGAAAGCAAAAGAAAATTGGATTGATTATACCCCAAAAAAACAGGAAGTAGTTTCTGCAGGCATAGATAGTAGTTTTAACAGTACAAAATTTCAAGGTGCAGAACTTTGGGCCGTAACAGCAGTATCAATAAAATCAGATGGAGAAATAATTGCAGACTTGCACGATTTTGGTTTAGACACAAACCCAGTACTTGCATCACTTGCAAGTAAGATGGAGATAGATGCATGTAACATGTCAATTGATAATGCAGATTTGGTCTTAATGGATGGTTCACTTTATTCACAATTCATGACACGACAAGCATCATTAACAGAATCTATGGTCAATGCAATGAAAAAAAGAAATAACGTGGTATTTGTTTCAAAGACGTCAAATACAAGAAAACAGTTTGAAGAATTAGGTGCCATTGCAGGAGATATTTTTTACTATAATCATGCTGCAAGAACTCCAGGTTTTAGTAAAATATTCGAAGATGAGAAATTTGGTAAAGATAAAATCATCACATCCATTTTTGCAAGATTAGCAGATTCATTACCATTAATCAAAGTAGAATTATTTGGAACAGGCTATACAAATGAAGATTTCAAGCAAGTATTAGATAAGATTTACAAAAATAGTATTAGTGGATATCCGTATTCATTGAAACTTGCCCATAATAATTGTAAGATTTCAGGAAAAGATCTTGCAAAATTAGCTAGTATACACGGATTATCAAATGAAATTGGTTCAAGGGAGGTTTTAGGATGAGTTTAGGATTTGTTGTAGGAGAATCAAAACCAAATGTAGTAACAATTCAGTCTTCAAGAGCACTTCCAATAGGAGAATATGTCATAATCGAAGTGGAAGAAGGAAAAATTGTAGGATTAGTAGAAACCTCATTTGTTACAAGTGCAGCATTATCAGATGTAAAAAATTATGATGAAGCAGAAGAAAGCATAGAACTTGCAGAATTAAACAAACGTGATAAAAGCTATACAGGAAAAATTTTGATTTTAGGATTCCTAGAGATGTTACGAAAGGGAAAAGCTATACTTCCTGCAATTCCACCATTGCCAGGTACTAAAGTAATTAAAGCAACAAAAACAGATTTGGGAGAAATTTTTGCTCCTGAAAAAAATGAATGGTTAAAAATTGGAAATCTCTTAAGAAATCAAGATATTGATTCAAAGATTAATCTTAACAAAATTGTTTCAAGGCATTTAGGAATTTTAGCAATGACGGGAATGGGAAAGAGTAATCTAGTATCATTACTTGCGTCAAAAATTGCAGCATTAAGCGGAACAGTCATTATTTTTGACTATCATAACGACTATGCAGATTTAGACATACCAAAAATTAATGTGATTGATGCAAAAATTAATCCAAGATTACTGGATGCAGAAACATTATCAGAAGTTTTAGAGATTAGAGAAGGTGCAGACATTCAGCAGAGAATTTTACGAAAAGCATTCACACCAGAAGTAAAAGAATCTGCTAATTTTTGGGAAGCACTTGATCAACAAGTTCAGTATATTGGAAGTGATCCAGAGAGAAAAGAAGAAAGGCATTCAGCAGATAGAGTTCAAGATAAAATTGATGATGCACAAAATAGATTTGCAGATATTTTGGATCCAGACATGGTATATCCCGTAGGATTAATCAAAGAAGGAAGGTTGAACATTCTAAACGTTTCAGAGTTTAGTGACAAGCAAGCAAATGTTGCACTAGGTTACTATCTACAAGAATTACTTAACGATAGGAAAGCAGCAAGTAATGCAAAAAGTGCAAAAAGCAAATCAAAGAAAAATTACATGTTCAACAGCCCAATCTTTGTGATTATTGAAGAGGCTCATGTTTTCATTCCTAAAGGAGAAGATGCTAGAGCAAAATACTGGGCAACAAAGATTGCAAGAGAAGGTCGTAAATTTGGATTAGGATTGTGCGTAGTTTCACAAAGACCACGTAATATTGAGCCTAGTATTCTCAGTCAAATGGGTTCTTTAGCAGTAATGAAAATGGTTCAAGAAGATGACCAGCATCAAATTGCATCTGCATCTGAATCAATTAGTAGAGATTTGATTGCTCAATTAACATCCTTGAATGTGGGGGATGCCGTATTGGTAGGTCAATGGGTCAATTTACCGGCAATAATTCACATTGATGAGATGAAAGGTAAGGTGATTGGTTCAGATCAAAATGCAGTAGATCAATGGACCATTGCAAAAAAGTTTGAAAACGAAAATAAAACACAAGCTCAAGGAACAGTACAAAAAGACTTGTTATTAGATTAAAATGAAATTTTCTCATATTTCAGATACGCATCTCGGATTAGTCCAATATGGATTAGAAGAAAGGGAACAAGATATCTATGACTCGTTTAACCAAGCAATTGATATTTCAATAAAAGATAAAGTTGATTTTGTAATTTTTGCAGGAGATATTTTTCATACACCAACACCAAGTGGCACCGCAATTTTACAAATGGCAAATGCACTAAAAAGATTAAAACAAAATGAAATTGAATCATTTTTTGTTTTAGGTGAACATGACATTAGCAGAGTCCGTACTACTCCAATTCCTTATGTATATCATAATCTAGAATTTTCAAAATACATTGGAAGAGAGGAACCTGTATACTACAAAGATGTAATGATTGTAGGTCTTGATAAGATAAGAAAGAACGAGATGGAAGGGTTAGAAGAAAAATTTACAAAAATTGAATCATTAGCAAGTAAGCATGATGGACATAAAATTTTAGTTTTACATCAAGGAATTACAGAAGTAAACAAATTTGCAGGAGAAATAAACTCTACGGATCTTCCAAAGAATTTTACATATTATGCGATGGGTCACCTACATGATAAGTTTCTAAAACAGTATGAACATCTAAAAGGACCGTTAGCATATCCAGGTTCCACAGACATGACATCAAATCAAGGAGATATAGAAAAGGGGTTTTTTGAAGTTGATATTTCAGAGACGGATGCAAAACCCGAATGGAAAAAACTTGATACAAGATTACAAATTATAGAAAAAATAGAATTTGAAAAAATAGATTCAGAAATTCAAGAACTAAATGAAAAAATTTCAAAATTAGAAAAAAAACCAATAATAAAAATAAAGATCAAAGGAGATAATTTAGAACGAGATGTTATAGAGAGTAAATTTACAGATTTAGTCTCAAAATCACTACATTTTTCATGGGAATTATCTAAAGAAGATGACGAATCATCCATATTTTTAAACAGACCCGCACAAATTGATCAAGAACTGTTCAAACTTGCAGTAAATGCTTTGAAATCAGAAAAATTAGCACATATTGCAATAAATGAATTATTACCATTATTATCAACAAGGCAAGTAGATAGCGCAACACAAATCGTTATAGAAAATTTTGGTAATTTTTCGGAGGAGAAAAATGATCCATAGTATTGAACTGATAGATTTCTTAGCACATCATGATACAAAGTTAGACTTTAGTAATGATGCAACAGTATTCGTTGGACAGAATGGTGCAGGAAAATCAAGCATAATTGATGCAATAACATTTTCACTATTTGGAACACATATGAGAAAAAATAACAAGAGTTTGATAAGAAGAGGGGCAAACAAATCATTAGTTAAAGTGGATTTTTCTGCAAATGGAAAAAATTACAGAACAATTAGACAAATTGATGCAAAAGGAACGTTGACTGCACAATTTTTAGAAAAAAATGGTGAAGAGTTTATTCCGATTGCAGAAGGAGAAAGAAAACAATTTGGAGAATCCATGACAGAAGAAGTTGAGAAAGTATTAGGAATAAATTTTGAAAAATTAAAAATTGCTTCAATAGTTCAACAAGGAGAACTTAATGCAATCATAAAAGCAAAACCAAAAGAATTCAAAGAATTATTAAATACAATTATCGGTATTGATAGATTAGATATCGCAGTAGAATCTATGAAAGAAGTTTTGAAAGAATTTAGAAAAGATATTCAAGCAAAACATGATTTTGATGATACACAAATAGAACAATTAGAGAATAAAATAAATGAATTTGAAAATGAAATAATTAATTCAAAACCAATGATGGAGAAATTAGAAGAAGAGAAAAAAATTAGAGAATCAAATATAGAGAAAATTGAACAAGAAATTGAAAAAGATAGTGTGAAAGAAATACAATTAAGAGAATTAGAAAATCAAAAAGAAGAATTAGTATCATATGCAAAAGATGCAATTAAGAAAATTCAAAGAGAAGTGATGGAAGAAGAAAGAAAAGTTAATGAATGTAAAGGATGTTTTTCAATTTCCAGTAAAAGAGGAGAAATAGAAGGTAAATTATTCACGCTTGAGGAAGAATTAGAAATAATTACAAAAGAATTAGTCGAATTTGAGAAAAAGAAAATTCGTTTTGAAGAACAAGGAGAGTTAGCAAATCAATTAGAATTAAAGGATGGAAAATGTCCAGTGTGTGATTCCAAGGTTGATCATTTGAATCCACTATTTCAAAAAGCACATTTGGAAGAAGAAATTAAGACACTTGACGTAAAAATTTCACAAACAAAAGAAAAACAAGGAGAGTTAGAAGATTCAATTGAAAAGATAAACGCCGAATTAAGAGAAGCTGAAAATGCAGAGATCAAATTAAAGACACATAATATTTCAACTGAGACAGAATTAGAGCAAATTGCGGCAACAATCAAAGAGAAAATAAAAAAAATTAAAGATATACCGATTACAATTAACTCAGATCAGCTTTTAGAAGCATCAGCAATTGATGCACATGCAAAAATGAAATATGAGAAAATTTTACAAATTGAAAAAACTACTAGTGGGTTTAATCAAGAAGAATTTTTTGTAAAAAAGAAAGAATTAATTCAAAATCGCGACCGGTTACGTCAAATTGATCAAGAGTTTGGTGCAACAACTAACAGAATAGAAAATGCAGAAAAACAAATTGAAAAGAATAAGGTTTCATTAGATGAATTATACAAAGTTAGAAAATACATCACAAAATTAGAGGATATACAAAAAAATGTGTATAGTATAGATGGACCGGTAGCAAAGAGTTTACGTTCATGGGCATTGGAAATAATTTCTGAAAAGGCATCAGAATATTTGGAAAAATTAAACACAAAAATTCAGAGAATTTCACTTTCACAAAAAACACGAGATGTGAATATTACATGCTATGCAAGATCAACAATGTTAGAATTAGAATCACTTAGCGGAGGTGAGCAAGTGAGTATCGCTTTATCGTTAAGATTAGGGATGGCTCATCTTTTAGGTTCATCAAATCTAAATTTCATGATATTAGATGAACCTACTACACATCTTGATAGTGAACGAAGAAAAGCATTAGTCGGAGTATTGTCACAATTAGCAAGCATTAGGGGAGAAGAGGCTTCAATGCAATTTATTATAATATCTCATGATGCAGAGATTTTTGAAGATTCATCTGTAGAAAATATTTACAACTTTGAATCAGCAATTAATGGAACTATAGTTAATCCACTTTAGCCGCCAGTTAATTTACCAAATTTTTCACTTTTGCACAAAGTTTTCATAAATTCTAGGTTAGATAATGCAACTACTGCAGAGTGTCTAACAGATTCTTCAGGATCATTTAGTGCTTTTTCTAAGACTTCAGGTTCGCCTGTAGAGCCAACAACTCCTAGTGCAACAGCTGCTTCGTGTCTAACAAACATGCTAGGATCATTTGCAGTTGCATCTTCAAGCGGACCAATACCACTACTAAAACACATCTGACCTAATGAGAATGCGGCTTCATGTCTAACTAATTCATTAGGATCATCTTTGAGAACTTTAGCAATATACTGGACCTTATCCTCTCCACCTAAATCTACCAGAATGCAAGTTGCTCTACATCTTACAACATAATCGTCATGATCTAGTAATTTCACAAAATATTCAGTATCCTCTTTTTCATAATGAGATTCCATTTCAGCGAATAGATCAATTCTAGATTGTGGTACTACTTCCATGTTTGACATCTTTTTCAGTCCTTTTTAATTCCTTTTTTTTAAAATGTTAGTTATCTTTTTAATAGAATCTCAAAATATCTGAATTATGGTAACAATTGGAGAAAAAGCACCAAATCTCAAATTGGGAAAATGGGTTCAAGGAATAGAAACAAACTTTGACAAAGAAGGCGACAATGTAAAACTAGTCGAAGTGTTTCAGGTAAATTGCCCAGGTTGTTTTATGCATTCAATACCAGAAATAATCAATATTTATCAAAAATTCAAAGGAGATGGATTAACCGTCATGGGCGTAGCTACCGCATTTGAGGATTATGATAAAAATACTTTAGAGAATTTAGAAATGCTTCTTACAACAGGCGAAGTTGTAGGAGATACTAAACAAGCATTATCTCAATATGGACAACTCAAAGATGGAAAATTACCATACAAAATTCCATATCCAGTAGCAATGGATTCTCTAGTAAAAGAAGGAGGAGAACCAACAAGAGAGAAAATGACAGCATTTATCAAAAATCAACTTCCAGATTTTGATTCACAGCCAGAAGATTACAAACAACAGATTTTTGAACGTGTTAAAGCATATTTCAAATCAAAAGAATTTTCTGCAGAGACATTTGAAATGTATTCACTACAAGGAACACCCTCAACTATCTTAGTAGATAGAAAAGGAGTATTACGAGATGTATCATTTGGTCAAACAGTAAACCTTGAATCAATGGTACAGAAATTATTAGATGAATAATTTTTTGTACTTTCTAAGAACTATCAAACCAATGAAAGAAGTTGCAAGAACTAGCGGTGCAATTTCATAAAATTCAGGAATTACATATGTTCCAAAAATTTCAATTTCTTGATTGCTAGAATTAAATGGTATTTTGATAACATCTCCATCAAGTGTATAATCTGACTCTATACCATCAACCATTACAATAAAAGAACCATCATCAAACGGAGTTATTACATCATCAGATAATGTGAAAGATAATAATCCATCATCACCGGGATCAAATAATGTAAAAATTAGAGAACTTGTAGATTGATTTTCAGATATGCCATCAACATATCCATCAGATATTTTGTAATCAATTACATCCCTAATGTTAAAAGTATCAAGATATGTTGTTCCAAAAATTTCAATTTTATGTTTACCCATTCCTTTAAAATCCATTGTTAGAAATGTAGTGTTAGTTCCAGCCTTTAAATCGGGAATAAATTTTTCACCGTCAAGAAATATGGAATAATCACCACCAATCAATTGGTTTGGAAAGCTAATTTCTAATGAATTATTTTCCAAAGAACTCAGTATGAACAATGTGATTGATTTTTTATCTTTATCAAAATCAAGATTAGTTACGTCCAGATTTCCAGTAGCTTCGACTACAAATGTTTGGCCATCAGTTTTTACAGGAAATGTAAACTTGAGACCAGTTTTGTCGGAAAGCGGTGCAGCATCTGCATAAGGAATGGCTATCGACAAAATTACTAGAAAAATTAATAATTTTTTTATCATGCAGCAGTTTTGATTACTCTTTTTCTTAATTCTTTATCGTTTACAATACTTGGATGGGATGGATCTGCCAAGATTACTTCATACCAGTAATGTTTACCATCTTTGTATAGAAAATAAGAACCTAAAAGTTTCATATTTGGATATTTTTCAAGTACACGTCTGTTTGCTACAGTTTTCATGTTATCGTCTTGTTTGATTCTAGTGACACCTAGATGTTTTGGACGTCTTCCTCCTCGTGGTCTCTGACGTCTCATTCCTCCAGTTCCGACTCTCATTCGAATTACAACAATTCCTTGTTTTGCTTTGTAGCCAAGTCGTCTTGCACGTAGAAGTCTACTAGGTCGTTCAATACGTGTAGCTGCATCTTCTTTTCTCCATACAATTGCACGTTCTCGTAAAACGATAGAATTTTCCTTCCACATTTTGTACCATACGCTATCTTGGCTAATTGTCATAGATTCATAGAAAAAAATCCCCTTAATAATCCTATGAGAAAAAAATGCAAAATTCATTATATTATGTAAAAATTAGGTAAAGGTATGAAACAGTATTTGCTATTAATTATAGGAGCAAGTATTATCTTCTCAACTAGCGCATACGCCCAAGAAACACAGGGTATTGAGATATTGATTTCATCGCCCAACTATAATTACGGAGATAAATTAGATTACACGATAATTATCTCAGAGGTTACCGGAGAAGATGCGGTTATTTTTATTACAAATACTGTAGGAAATAAAAGTCAATTATTGTCAATTCCAATAGCACAAGAAGAATCTAGAATAATTGCACCATTTGCATTTGATAGTATAATATGGAATGAAGGCACGTATGAACTAGAATTACAGTATTCAGGTGCCACATCTACTACATCTTTTACAATTGTAAATGACGGAACAATTGGAATACCATATTGGATTAAAGATGTATCAAAGATATGGGTTAGCGGTCAAACAGATGATAAGGAATTTGCAAAATCAATTCAGTTCTTAATTGATGAAAATATTATTTTTAATGCTAAACCAGGTAAAGAATTACAGATACCAGATTGGTTTAAGATGACAACTGGTTGGTGGGTGAATAATCAACTACCAGACACAATTTATGGAGATGCATTACAATTTTTAATTAATGAAAGAGTAATTGAAATACCAATTAATCAAAAATCATTTGATCAAGAATCATCATCAGATAAAACTTTGTGACTTTTCTTTCCAATTCCCCATAAAATCATCATAATCACAATTCCAAGTGACATTGCAATTACTATAGAATAGATTAGAGGACCAGTTCTAAGGTCAGATGCATTTTTTTCCATAGGAGATAAAACACATTCACCGTTTTCATATACAGTTCCATCACCACATGCGTTCATCATTTTTTCAAGGTTTTCTTCTTCAGCTTTTTGTGCATCTGCTTCTGCTTGTGCTTTTGCGTCAGCTTCTGCTTGTGCTTTTGCGTCAGCTTCTGCTTGTGCATCGGCTTCTGCTTGTGCTTTTGCATCGGCTTCTGCTTGTGCTTTTGCATCGGCTTCTGCTTGTACATCTTGTTGTTCTTGTTCTATCAAAAATGATTTGTTTGCAAGTATTGTTCCAATGATTTCTATTTCTTCAGTTCCAGCAGAAATAGAAAAAGATAAAGTTCTAGATTCATCAGTTTTTACTTCTTCAAATTCAATTTCATCACCATCAGATAGAATGAAGAAATCATCGTCAGAGTATCCAAGTTTAGCATCAAAAAAGTCTCTTTGAAAAGTAATAGACACATCACCCTCAGTGCCAGATACTTCTGTTTCAAAAATTAGAGATATGAAATCAAGGTCTGCAGTGACAGATTTCAAAACTACATTATTTGCATTATAATCAATATCATAACTAGTGTTATCGATTTCAGTTGAAACCGTATCAGCAAATGCTGATGGAATCATTAGTGTGAAAAATAGTACAGATATGTATGCAATCTTTGTTTTCAATCCTAAGTAACGCCTCTAAGGATTTGTATTATCTTTTCTGCTATAACATTTGCAGCTAAAGACTGAGCTTCTTTTGTCTGAGCGCCCATATGAGGCGTAGAAATGAAGTTTGGTAGGCTTGCTAGCTTGTTTGAAGTAGCAGGTTCGACCTCAAATACATCCAATGCAGCCCCTCCTAGTTTACCATCCTTTAGAAATTCGTATAATGCCTCCTCATCAATTACACCACCACGGGATGTATTGATGATTCGAGAAGTATTTTTCATTGTACTCATTTTTTCAGCATTAATCAAGTGTTTAGTACTGTCCAATAATGGGACATGTAATGATACGTAATCAGAACTTGAAAGTAGAGTTCCAAGATCTGCCTTCATTAATCCCACTTCACTGGAAAATTCTTCATCAATTGGAACTACATCATATCCAATGATATTCATGTTTAATGCTCTGGCAAGACGTCCTAGTCTTTTTCCAATATTTCCTAATCCAACAATTCCCAAATATTTTCCACGTAATTCAGTACCCATCAATTCTTTTTTAATCCAATTTCCATTTCTTACTTCTCTATCAGCTCTTGGAATTTCTCTTGCTAATGATAACATTAAACCAATAACCAGTTCCGCAACAGCATTCATTGCACCTTCAACGGCATTGATTACACGAATGTTTTTTTCTTTAGCTGCTGCTTGATCAATATTATCTAGACCAACACCAACTCTTGCAATAATTTGACATTTGTTTGCTTTTTCAATCATATCTTTAGTAATTTTTGTTCGACTTCTAACTATGATAACTTCAAAATTTTCAATTTTTTCTAGAATTTGGTCAGCAGTAATTTCTGGCTCATATGTAATTTGCAATCCATTTTTCTCTAAGATTTCGTTTAAGACAGGATTTACTTGATCACATATCAAAACGGATTGATTCATACTCATGCAACAAGCCTAAATTCATTTAATATAATGATTTTGAAAGTCAAGAATTACTAAAATTATCTAGATACTATGGTGAAATATGGAATTTGATTTTATTCAGATTATTCCAATTGTGTGTATTATAGCAGCAGTAGGGATTTTTGTTGGTACCAGAATCTGGATAATGTTCAGATAGAGGCTTTTTTGATATAGTGAACCTAGTATCCACTAAGTTCAAAGAATAAAAGGAAAAAGGGGTATGGTTGTTTATCCTTGTGCTG
>Ga0208764_10001362_pt1 | contig 15683 bp, 14 predicted proteins | sample ETNtaG_18_FD_185762 | JGI IMG/M metagenome (GOLD analysis project Ga0208764, IMG submission 185762) | Marine microbial and viral communities from oxygen minimum zone, Eastern Pacific Ocean - ETNP201302SV91 (SPAdes) (version 2) | ecosystem: Environmental > Aquatic > Marine > Oceanic ... | reverse complement strand
AAAAAAAAAGAAGAAGAAAAAAGGGTAGTTTCTGAACAAGCCCCTCCAACAGAAAAGAAAAAAGAAAAACCCGATAGAATTCCTCTGCCTGATGATTTAGAAAAAGATAAAAAAAAATTAGTAAAAAAAAAACAAAATCCTGAAGAAATCAAAGATGAAATAAGACAAGCCTCTGAATTTGAAAAAAAAGAACTTTTTGACCCTAATCAAATAGCAGCATTAATTGATAAATCGAAAGAAGAAACTGCGGAAACCTTGAAAAAAAATGAAAGATTGACACAAAGTAGTGTTAAAACGTCTTTCGTATCTGGATTATCTTTGAGTGAAGAAGATGCTTTAAAAGCTCAAATTTTTGGTTGTTGGAGTTTGCCTTTAGGGTTACCATATCAAGAGAATCTTTTGGTAAGAATTAAATTGAGATTAAGGCCAGATGGTACTGTTTTAAGATCTGAAATATTAGACCATGCACGTATGAATAAACCAGGACAAAGTTTTTATAAAGTTTTAGCAGAAAGTGCTCTTAGGGCAGTTAGAATTTGCCAACCTTTAAGAGTTCCTCCAACAGGGTATGAAAGATGGAAAGATTTGCAATTAAATTTTGATGCGAACGAAATGTTAAAAGGCTGATATGAAAAAATTAATTATATTTTTTATTTTTCTTTTTATTTCCACTTCAAATGCTTTAATTGAAGTTGATATAACAAGAGGAAATTTGGATCCATTACCAATAGCGGTTTCACCACTTCATAATGATCCTTCTTCACAAACTATAAAAAGTGGTGATCAAATAATAGAGGATGTTGGTGCAGAAATTTCTAAAATAATTGAAGTTAATTTAAAAAGATCGGGTTTATTTAATCCTTTAAAAAAAGAATCTTTTGTCCAAAAGCCAGATATCGTACATATTAAACCTAGATTTGAGGATTGGAAGTTAATAAAAGCACAGGCTCTTGTAACAGGCAAAACAATAATTTCAGATGACAAATTGAGAACTGAATTTAGGTTATGGGATGTTGTTGCTGCCAAAGAAATAGTAGCCTTAGCATTTTCAACAACACCAGATAACTGGAGACGAGTAGCTCATATAATTTCAGATAAGATCTATGAAAGATTAACTGGAGAGTCGGGATATTTTGATACACGTATTATTTATGTTTCAGAAACTGGCCCAAAGACCCAAAGATATAAAAAACTTGCAATCATGGATCAAGATGGAGCGAATACAAAATATTTAACTTTAGGAAATGAATTAGTTTTAACACCAAGATTTAGCCCTACAAATCAATTAGTAACTTACTTATCTTATTTTAGAAATTTACCGAGAGTATATTTACTTGATATAGAAACAGGCATTCAAGAAGCTGTTGGGGATTTTCCAGGAATGACATTTGCGCCAAGGTTTTCACCTGACGGAAAAAAAATAATTATGAGTTTTGCTAAAGATGGAAATTCTGATATTTATACAATGGATTTAGATTCAAGAGTTGTAGAAAAAATTACTGATCATACTTCTATAGATACATCACCATCATACTCTCCTGATGGAAAATACATTTGTTTTAATTCTGATAGAAGTGGCTTACAACAAATTTATGTAATGAGAAGCGACGGCTCAAACGTTAAAAGAATTACTTTTGGTAAAGGTTTGTATGGAACACCAGTGTGGTCACCTCGAGGAGATCTAATTGCTTTTACTAAAGTATTTAAAGGTAAATTTTATATAGGGGTAATGAGAGCTGATGGAAGCGGAGAAAGGCTTTTAACTGAAAATTTTTACCAAGAAGCTCCTTCCTGGTCTCCTAATGGAAGAGTGCTAATTTTTTATAGAGAGACAAAAACAGATTCTGAAGGAAAGGGTTTCACCGCCAAATTGTGGTCTATAGATTTGACGGGGTATAATGAGAGGCTTATTGAGACTGAAACAGATGGTTCAGACCCATCTTGGTCTTCTTTGCTCTCAAAGTAGCGAATTTTAATTAAAAATTTAACTTGCAACTTCAAATTTAATTTGGAATATTATGGACTTATAACCAAAAAGAAATAAACAGGGAGTGATAAATAATGGATTTTACAATGAATTTAAAAAGACTTTTAATAGTATTAGTTGCTAGTGTAGCACTAACAGCTTGTGCTGCTCAGAAAAAAACCGGAATGATGACAGGAGATGTTTATACTGGATCTGACACGGTAGAATATTTAGCAACCGGAGTTAAAGATAGAGTTTTCTTTGCAACGAACAAATCAACATTGACGACTGCTGCAAGAGATACTTTACGTAAGCAAGCAGCTTGGATGAGAAAACAGAAAAAAGTTTCAGTAACTGTCGAAGGTCATGCCGATGAAAGAGGCACTAGAGAATATAACTTGGCTCTAGGCGAAAGAAGAGCAAACGCAGTTAAAGATTATTTAATGACTTATGGAATTTCAGGAAGCAGAATATCAGTAATAAGCTACGGAAAAGAAAGACCTGTTAATTCTGGAAGTACACCTTTAGCTTGGTCTCAAAATAGAAGATCTGTAACAGTTAAAGTTAAATAAGAATTATAAATTTTAAAGAATATTAAAAGACCCTCATAAGCGATTATGAGGGTCTTTTTTTTGCCATTATTTTCTTTAAAGTTATATTTAACATATGGATAAAATATTTAAATATTCAATCAAAATTTTATTAATATTAATTTTATTAGGATTTAACTCATACAAGTCTTACGCAGAAGAAGAAACTACTTTGCAAATATTAAAAGATTTACAGAAAGATATAAAGACATTAGAAAAAGCTGTTTATAGTGAAGGAAGTAAAAATAGGGATGTCAATATTAAACTTTCTGATACTGAAGATGATATTTTAACTAAACATTTACTTAAGCTATCTGAATTAGAAGAACAATTTCAAATATTAACAAATAAATTTGAAGAAGTGAATTTTAAGTTAGATAAATTATCAAATAGAATAACCAAAGTGCAAACAGACAATCAACTTAGATTCAAAGATTTGGAAACAGGACAAATTAGTTTAGAAGGTAATACAAAAACCAGTAAGAAGAAAAAGAAAAAACTTCCTGGAAGTGGAGAAGAGACTGATCTTGGTTTGATTTCGGAAACGGAAGTTGCATCAACCGAGCAAATCCAACAAACACAATCTGTAGAATCAGTTGGTACAGTTATAACTGAAACAGCTGAAAGAACAAAAAAATTGTTACCAAAAACTTCACCAGAAGAACAGTATGAATTTGCTACAAGTTTTTTAAAAGTAGGCGATTATGAAACAGCAGAATTTGCATTAAGAGAATTTGTAGAAATTAATCCTAAGCACAGTTTAGCTGGTAATGCACAATATTGGTACGGGGAAACATTTAGAATTCGACAGCTCTACCAAGATGCGGCTTCAGCATACTTAGACGGTTATCAAAAATATCCTAAAAGCAGTAAAGCTCCAGTAAATTTACTTAAATTAGGAGTTATGCTTGTTCAAATAGGAGAAAAAGATCAAGGCTGCACTATGATTTTAGGAGTTAAGCAACAATATCCAAAAGCAAATCAATCTGTTATTCAAAAAGCAGAATACGAAAAGAAAAAATTTAACTGTGATAAAAAAAGCTGAAAAAAAAAATATTTTTAAAAGCACAAAAATTAAAAAAATTTATTCAAATTTTAAATCAATAATTTTAAAAAATATTAAGGGAGATAAGTTTGCCGTAGCTGTTTCTGGAGGATCAGACAGCTTATGCTTGACTTATTTAAGTAAGATTTTTTCAGATGAGTTTAAAACTAGAGTTTATTTTTTAATTGTTGATCATAAACTTAGAAAAGAGTCAAAAAAGGAAGCTACTGTAGTTAGTAAGCTTTTAAATAAAAAAAATATAAAAAGTCAAATTCTTAATTGGCAAGGCAAAACGCCAAAAAGCAATATTCAGAGCAATGCAAGAAATATTAGATACTCATTAATGTCTGATTTTTGCTTTGAAAAAAAAATTAAATATTTACTTACAGCACATCATCTAGATGACCAAATAGAAAATTTTTTTATAAGACTCTCTAGAGGAAGTGGATTAACTGGACTTTCTTCAATGCCAGAAATAGTAAGTTATAATAAAAATTTAAAAATCGTAAGACCACTGTTAGGATTTAAAAAAGAAGAACTTAAATATATAACTCTAAATTATTTTAAAACCTACATCAAAGATCCATCTAATAAAAATGATAAATTTTTAAGAGTAAGAATTAGAAAATACAGAGATATTATGAAAAAAGAAGGTCTTGATACCAATAAAATTATTAAAACTATAAATAACCTTTTATCTGCTGATCAGGCTATTGATTATTATAAAAATAAAGCTCTGCATAAACACGTTAATTTTATTTCTAAAAACAAATGCTTAGTTAATAAGAAGATATTTATAGAAGAAGCAGATGAAGTTATTTTCAAGTCTTTTTCTGTTACCCTATCATTGATTGCAGGTACTTATTATCCACCTAGATCCAAAAAAGTTTTAAATTTAATAAATAGACTGAAAAAAAACCAGTTTAGTAAATCTACTCTTGGGGGGTGCATTATTGAAAAAAAAGAATCGACGATTATAATTTCAAAAGAGTCAAAGGTTAATAAAATGCTTATACACGCAGAAAAATAGGTGTTTTTAATTAAATACGATGATTAAATGACACTTGTTTAGTTAAAAATAATGCTTATCTTAATATTATGAATTTAAAAAATTTAATGATGTGGGGAATAATAGTTTTACTAATTGTAGGATTATTTCAATTATTTCAAAATCCTCAAAAAACAACAACTACAGAATCGGTTCCATTTTCAAATTTCTTAAAAAATGTTGAGGAAGGAAGAGTTGTTCAAGTAGAAATTAAAGGAAATGAAATCAGAGGAATTCTTTCTGACGGAACAACTTTTAATACATACGCTCCTTATGATCCAAACCTTGTTGAAAGACTAACATCAAAAGGTGTAAATATTTCTGCTGTTCCTTTAGATGATAAAATGCCTTCTTTATTAGGTGTTCTTTTATCGTGGTTTCCAATGTTATTACTTATTGGTGTTTGGATTTTTTTCATGCGGCAAATGCAAGGTGGTAAAGGTGGCGCAATGGGTTTTGGAAGATCAAAAGCTAAACTTCTATCGGAAGCACGTGGAAGAGTTACTTTTAATGATGTAGCTGGAATTGATGAAGCCAAGGAAGAAGTTGAAGAGATTGTTGAATTTTTAAAAGACCCAAGAAAATTTAGAAGATTAGGTGGAAAAATTCCTCGAGGAGCTCTTTTAATTGGACCTCCAGGTACTGGTAAAACTTTATTAGCTAGAGCAATAGCTGGAGAAGCAAACGTACCTTTTTTTACAATATCTGGTTCAGATTTTGTTGAAATGTTTGTTGGAGTTGGAGCCTCTAGAGTAAGAGATATGATGGAACAAGGAAAAAAAAATGCTCCTTGTATAATTTTTATAGACGAAATTGATGCTGTTGGAAGAAGTAGAGGCGCTGGTCTTGGTGGAGGTAATGATGAAAGAGAACAAACTTTAAACCAACTACTTGTTGAAATGGATGGTTTTGATACTAACGAAGGAGTAATAATAATTGCAGCAACAAATAGACCTGATGTTTTAGACCCTGCATTATTAAGACCAGGCAGATTTGATAGACAAGTCGTGGTAGCTAATCCAGATATAATTGGAAGAGAAGCAATTTTAAAAGTTCACATAAAAAAAATTACAATCGGTCCTGACGTTAAGCTAAGAACAATTGCTAGAGGAACACCAGGATTTTCAGGAGCTGATTTAGCAAACTTATGTAATGAGTCTGCCTTATTAGCTGCAAGAAAAAATAAAAGAATTGTTACAATGTCTGATATTGAAGAAGCTAAAGATAAGGTAATGATGGGTGCTGAAAGAAGATCAATGGTTATGACAGAAGACGATAAAAAATTAACAGCATACCATGAAGGAGGACATGCAATAGTTGCTTTAAATGAAAAAGCATCTGACCCTATACATAAAGCCACTATAATACCAAGAGGAAGAGCACTAGGTGTGGTTTGGACTTTACCGGAAAGAGACAAATATTCTCATACAAGGGAATATATGAAAGCAAATATTTCTAAAGCTATGGGTGGAAGAGTTGCTGAAGAAATAATTTTTGGACATGATAAAGTTACATCTGGAGCATCTTCAGATATATCAATGGCGACTAAACTAGCAAAAGATATGGTTACAAAATTTGGTATGAGTAATCAATTAGGACCTTTATCATACGGCGATAATGAAGATGAGGTTTTTCTTGGAAGACAAATAGCTAGACAAACACATATGTCAGAGGAAACATCAAAAAAAGTAGATGCTGAAGTTAAAAAAATAGTAGATGCAGGTTACGAAAGAGCAAAAAAAATTCTTACCGAAAAAATAGAAGATTTACATAAATTGGCCAAAGCTTTATTATTATATGAAACGCTTAGCGGAGAAGAAATAAAGAACTTAATTTTAAATAATATTCAACCAAATCGATCAAAAGATGAAGATACTAATGATAAAGAAGAGTCTTCGTCATTAGGATCTTTAGGTTTAAAACCAAAACCAGCTGTATAGTTGTAAATGCTTAAATATTACACAAGACCGTGTAATTTCTTTTATGGCAACTATGCAAAAAATCTTGTTAAAATCAAAAAAGCTTTACCTTTAGCAGGAAATAATACCATAGCTTTTGATAAACTTGAGGTTTTTAAAAGAAAAAAAAAAGGATCAACTCAAAGTCAAATTTATTCAATTTTTGAAATAAAAAATTTATCTAGAAGAATTCAAAATAAAATAAACACTGACATAAAAAAGATAACATCTAAAAGAAAAAAAATTAGTGGACTTCAATTCAATACCCCTCAAATAATGGGAGTATTGAATATAACCCCAGATAGTTTTTCCGATGGTGGTATTTTTTTTAATGAATTCAAAGCATTAGAACATATAAAATTAATGATTAAGAGTGGAGCAAAAATTATAGATATAGGAGGAGAGTCAACTAGACCTGGTTCGAAGATTATTAATGAAAACGAAGAATGGAAAAGAATACGAAATGTCATTATTAAAATAAAAAAAAAATTTCCAAATATAATTTTATCTTTAGATAGCAGAAAGTCTTATGTAATGAAAAAAGGAATAGAGTGTGGAATTAATATTATTAATGACGTTTCTGGACTAAATTTTGATAAAAAATCTTTTCATGTAATAAAATCTAAAAACATTCCTTTTGTTTTACATCATATGCAAGGTACCCCAGATACTATGCAAAATAACCCAAAGTATAAAGATGCTATATTAGATATTTATGACTTTTTTGAAGAAAAAATTAAATTTTGTATTAAAAGAAAGTATAAAAGAGAGACAATATTATTAGATCCAGGAATAGGTTTTGGAAAGAATTTAAAACATAATTTGAGAATTTTATCAAAAATTTCAATACTCCATAGTCTAGGATGTCCAGTACTAATAGGGACTTCAAGAAAAAGATTTATAGAACATATAGTAACAAAATTTGATACTCCTGATAGAACTGGCGGAACATTAGCATCAGTACTTTATGGACTTTCACAAGGAGTTCAGTTATTCAGGGTGCATAATGTTAAAGAAATTAATCAAGGTATATTGGTTTTTAACAAAATTATAAATACAAATTAATTAATGACAAAAAAATATTTTGGAACAGATGGTATAAGAGGTACCGTTAATCAAGGCAATATCACTGGAGAAAAATTTTTTAAGTTTGGTTTAGCAGCAGCTACTTATTTCAAAAATCAAAAGAAAACAAAACAAATTGCAATTATTGCTAAAGATACAAGATTATCTGGATATACTTTAGAACCAGCTTTAGTATCAGGATTAGCTTCAGGAGGTATGCATATTTTTACTTTAGGGCCTTTGCCAACTAATGGGCTAGCAATGTTAACAAAATCGATGAAAGCAAATATGGGAATAATGATTACTGCATCTCATAACCCATATTATGATAATGGTCTTAAATTATTTGGACCAGATGGAATGAAACTATCTGATAGAATTGAAAAAAAAATTGAAAAGCTGATAGATGGACAAAATAAAAAACAACTTACTAACCCTAAATTATTAGGAAGAGTAAAAAGACTTGAAGATGGAAACGATAAATATATTAAAATAATAAAGAAAAATTTCCCAAAAAATTTTCATTTAAAAGGAACTAAAATAGTTTTAGATTGTGGCAATGGAGCTGGCTATATTTCAGCACCTAAATTACTTAAGAGTCTTGGAGCTAAAGTTTTATCAATAGGAACAAAACCAAACGGTTTTAACATAAATGATAAATGTGGATCTACATACCCATATAAAATTCAATCTGCTGTAAAAAAGTTTAAAGCCCATATTGGCATATCATTTGATGGAGATGCCGATAGAATTATTATGTGTGACGAAAAAGGTAAAATTATAGATGGCGATCAAATTATAGCTATGTTGGCTCAAAGATGGAAATATAAAAAACTTTTAAAAGGTGGAGTAATCGGAACACAAATGTCAAATTACGGCTTAGAAAAATTTTTAAAAAGTCAAAAGATTAGATTTTTTAGATCTAAGGTTGGAGATAGATATGTGAAAGAAAAGATGAAAAAATTAAATTTTAATTTAGGAGGGGAGCAATCCGGCCACATAATTCTTGGAAAGTTTGCTACTACAGGCGATGGACTTATGGTTGCTATTGAAGTTTTATTTTCATTAAGAAAGGGAAAAAAAGCTAGCGAATTATTAAATGTATTTAGACCCTTACCACAAATATTAGAAAATATAATAGTTAAAGATAAAAACATTGTAAATTCTCCTAAATGCAAAAGTGCAATTAAAAAAGCTAATAAAGTTATGAATAAAAATGGTAGGCTGTTAATTAGAAAATCTGGAACAGAGCCAAAAATTAGAATAATGGCAGAGTCACTTAATAAAAATTTAATTTTAAAATGTATCAAAATAATTAAGAGTTCAATAAAAAAGTGAAACCTAAATCAAAAGTATTAATAATTGCTGGATCAGACTCATCTGGTGGTGCTGGCATACAAGCGGATATAAAAACAGTAACATCACTTGGAAGTTATGCAATGACTGCAATTACAGCAGTAACTTCGCAAAATACAAAAGGTGTTAAGGAAATTGTTTCAATTTCTTCTAAAAGTCTTCAAACACAAATAACAATGGTTTTAGATGATATTGGTGCTAATGCTGTGAAAATTGGAATGCTTCAAAATACCAATATAATAAAATGTGTTTATAAAATTTTAAAAAAATATAAATTAAAAAATATTGTACTTGATCCCGTGATGAATGCTAAAGGAGGAGCTAGATTAGTTAATGTTAGTTCAACCAAATATTTAAAAAAATTACTTTTACCGTTATGTGATGTTGTTACACCTAATATTCCTGAAGCAGAAATATTGACAGGATACTCCATTGTAAATAAAGAAGATATGATCAAAGCTGCAAAAAAAATCATAAACATGGGGGCAAAAAGTGTGTTATTAAAAGGTGGCCATCTAAAAAATAAAATGATTTTTGATATCTTAGTCTCTAAAAAAGAAATTAGAATTTTTCCAAAAAGAAAAATTAAAACTAAGCATACTCATGGAACTGGATGCACACTTTCATCTGCTTTAGCAACATGTCTATCTCAGAAAAAAAATATACTTAAATCTTGCAAAGTTTCACTTGACTATGTAGATGGGGCTATTTTAAGTGCGCCAGGTTATGGAAAAGGTTTTGGTCCATTAAATCATTTAGTTTCATTTAATTTAAGGAATAAAAATGCCTAATGTTACAGTAGTAGGGGCTCAATGGGGTGACGAAGGAAAAGGTAAAATTGTAGATTGGCTATCAGAAAAAGCTGATGTAATAGTAAGATTTCAAGGGGGACATAATGCGGGACATACACTTGTTGTAGATGGCATTACATACAAATTAAAGTTATTGCCTTCAGGAATAGTAAGAAAAAATAAAGTTTCAATAATTGGTAATGGTGTAGTTATTGATCCTTGGGCTCTTTTAGATGAAATCAATCAAATAGAAAAATTAGGAATAAATATTACTAGTAAAAATTTATATATAGCTGAAAACGCAACATTAATTTTACCACTACATAGAGAACTAGATGGAATACGAGAAGATGCAAAAAATACTAACAAAATAGGAACTACCAGACGCGGTATTGGCCCAGCATATGAAGATAAAGTTGGTCGAAGAGGAATTCGTTTAATGGATCTAGCGAATAAAAAATACTTATCAAAAAAAATTGATATGGTTTTATCTCATCACAATTCTATAAGAAAAGGCTTGGGTCAAAAACTAATAAATAAAAAAAAATTGTTAAAAAGTTTAAATAAAATTTCCTCTAAAATATTAAAATATTCAAAACCTGTTTGGAAAAAAATTGACGAATTTAAGAATAAAAAAAAAATAATTGTATTTGAGGGCGCACAAGGAATGCTTCTCGATATAGATCATGGAACATATCCTTTTGTAACATCTTCAAATACTGTTGCGGGAGCAGCTTCAGCAGGTTCCGGATGTGGTCCTGATACTATCAACTATATTTTAAGTATAGTTAAAGCATATACAACGAGAGTAGGTGAAGGACCTTTTCCGACAGAGTTAAAAAACGATGTAGGAAATAATATTGGAAGAAAAGGTAAAGAGTTTGGAACTGTCACTAATAGAAAAAGACGGTGTGGGTGGTTTGATGCTGTGCTAGTAAAACAATCATGTATTATATCTGGAACAAAAGGAATTGCGCTAACTAAAATTGATGTTTTAGATGAAATTAAAAATATTTATATTTGTATAGCATATAAACTTAATGGAAAAAGAATTGATTATTTTCCTAGTTCATTACAAGATCAAATTAAAGTTAAACCAATATATAAGAAATTTAGTGGTTGGCTCACAAATACGAGTGGTATAAAAAAATGGAAAGATCTTCCAAAAAATGCAAAAAAGTATATTGAATTTATTAGAGATTATTGTGGTGTAAGAATATCTAGTGTATCTACTAGTCCAAAGAGAGAAGATACTATTCTTTTAGAAAATCCTTTTAAAAAATAAATTAATTTTGAGGGAGTAAATTATTTGATTTTGTAATATTAAGCATAGCTTTTTGTAATTTTTCAAAAGCTTTATTTTCAATTTGTCTAACTCGCTCTCTACTTATTTTATATTTTTTGCTTAAATCTTCTAAGGTTGCAACTTCATCAGACAATCTTCTTGCAGTTAATATTTGTTTTTCTCTAGTGTTTAATATATGAAAAGTATCACTCATCAATTTTTTTCTTTCGCTAAATTCTTGTTGTTGCGATAGTTTAAATTCTTGATCAGCCTTATCATCTACTAGCCAATCTTGCCATTCTGCACCATCTTCATCTTTTATTGGATCGTTTAAAGATTTTTCTTTTCCAAGCAATCTTCTATTCATTGCTATTACTTCTTCTTTTTTAACATTTAATCTTCTTGAAATTTCTTCAACATGCTCTTGCTTTAGATCACCAAAATTATTTGACGACAATTGATTTTTAATTTTTTTTAAATTAAAGAAAAGTTTTTTTTGAGCTGTAGTGGTTCCCATTTTTACCAAACTCCAAGACCTTAAAACATATTCTTGAATTGAAGCTTTAATCCACCACATAGCATAAGTTGCTAACCTAAAACCTTTTTCAGGCTCAAATTTTTTTACTGCTTGCATTAGACCAATATTCCCTTCAGAAACCATTTCGTTAATAGGCAAACCGTACCCTCTGTAGCCCATAGCAATTTTTGCAACTAGTCTTAAATGGCTAGTTACTAATTTTTGTGCAGATTTCAAATCTCCTCTCTCCTTCCAACTTTTTGCTAACATGTATTCTTCTTTTGCATCAAGAATTGGAAATTTCTTAATTTGAGTAAGATAACTTGATAAATTTCCATCTAAACTGATAGACGGTAATTTTGTGTATATAGTTTTAGTCGTCATTATTATGCTTATGTAATATTAAATTAAGGCAAATACAAGATACCTAAAGAGTAGATTTTTCAAGGCTTTTAATTAGAAAATCTAAATCTCTAGGTCTTTCTGCTTCAAAAAAAACCTCTTTTTTTGTTGAAGGGTGAATAAAACTCAAACTTTTTGCATGTAGAGCTTGTCTGCAGAAAGTATTAATTTTTTTTTCTAAATCTGGTTTAATTTTTTTAAATTTTTTTTTTAGCTTACCGTAAGATTTATCACCTAAAATAGGATTTCCTTTAAAATTCATGTGAACTCTTATTTGATGCGTTCTTCCTGTTTCAAGCTTGCATTCTATTAAACTAATTTTTGGTAAATTTGTATTTTGAAAAATTTTTATTGTTTTATAATTTGTAATTGCAATTTTTCCTTTTTCCTTTTTTACAGACATTAGCTGTCTATTTTTAATACTTCTTCCTATTCTTTCATTAATTTTTCCATTTTGGGGTTTTAATGAGCCCCAAATTAATGCTTCATATACTCTTTTGATTGAGTGGTCGCTAAATTGTTTTGATAAATCAATATGCGATCTATCATTTTTAGCAACAACAATTACTCCACTTGTATCTTTATCAATTCTATGGATTATTCCAGGCCTTAGTTTTCCACCTACGCTCGATAATTTATTTTTATATTTAAATAACAAACCATTGACTATTGTTTTTTCATGATTCCCTGCGCCGGGATGAACAACAACTCCAGGAGACTTATTAATAATAATTATATCATTATCATCATATAAAATATTTAAAGGTATTTTATTAGGTTTAATGAAAGTTTCTTTTGGCAAAGGAAAGTTGACTGTTATTTTATCTCTTAATTTTATTTTTTTTGAAGCGTTCGATATCAAGGCTCCGTTAAGTTTTACCAAACCATCATGTATAAGATTTTGAAGTCTAGTTCTACTTAGCTGACTTATTTGAGATTGTAAGAATTTATCAATTCTAAACCCATGACAATCGATCGGTACGGTTATATTAAGTGTATTTTTTTTCATTAAAAATATTATATACTTAAATAGTATACATGATGCGCCGCTAGCTCAATTGGATAGAGCACCAGATTTCGAATCTGGGGGTTATAGGTTCGACTCCTATGTGGCGCACCAAAAACTATTCTCCAACATTTATTAAAGTACCTCTTTTTCTAGCCTCATCAAAAGCTGAATAAAAAACTAAAATTGATAACAAAAAGTAGAAAAAATTTAAAATTAAAGCTGTCGCAATGTTAGAATAATTTACAACATTATTTACTAAAATAGATCTAACTTCTTCAAATATATAAACCAAAGGTAAAGCTTTAGCTAAAATTTGTAAAGTATCTGGCAATATAGATAAAGGATAATAGATACATCCAAGTGGAGCTAAAAGGAATAAGGAAGACCAAGCAACATTTTCAAAGGCAGGCCCATATCTCAACAACCCCGAAACTACAAAAAGTCCAAGAGTTATTCCAAAAGCATAAAGACTTAATAAAAGTAGTATTAACGGTAAACCGAGGCTTAATAAGGAAACACCAAAAAAAGGAGAGGCAAGCAGAACTGCTGGCACTATTCCAATTAAGGTTCTTATAAGAGCTGTAGCAGTGAGAGCTGTTATAATTTCACTAACTTTAAGTGGAGCGATAAATAAGTTTGTAAAATTTCTGCTCCAAATTTCTTCAAGAAATAACATATTAAAGCTTATGCTAGAACGAAATAAAAAATCATAAAGAATAGCAGCGCTTAAAATTATACCAACAGTATGATTATAAAAATCACTATGCATAGTAAAAAATTTTGAAATAAAACCCCAGAGTATTATTTGTATAGTAGGCCAATAGACTAGATCTAACCATCTTGGCAAAGAACTTTTAATTAAATAAAAATGGCGAAGATATAAAGCGTAGATCCTATGAAATTTCATTTTATTTCCCTTGCTATTTTTAAAAAAACTTCTTCTAAGTTTTTTCTTCCATGTTTATCAACTAAATCTGAACTCTTTCCTTTGTCAATTATTTCACCATTTTTCATCATCATTACTTCATCACACAATCTTTCAACTTCATTCATATTATGTGAAGCTATAAGAATAGTTTTTTTATTATCAGATGAAAATTTTTCAATTATACCTCTGACGTAGTCTCCTACATCAGGATCAAGACTAGCTGTTGGTTCATCTAACAATAATATTTCAGGATCATTAATTAATGCTTTAGCAAGAGAGACTCTATTTTTTTGACCAGATGACAGCTCTCCAGTTTTTCTTTTTTTAAACTCAGTTAAATTTAATCTTTCTGTTAATTCAGCAATTTTTTCATTTAAATTTTTTACACCATACATTCTTCCATATACCTTAAGATTTTCTTCAATAGTCAATTTTTTAGGTAATTCGATGTAAGGAGAGATAAAATTTATTTTTTGTAATAAATCAGTTCTGTTATTTTCAATATTTTTATTATTAATGATTACCTCTCCTGAGGTAGGTTTTATTAAACCAAGCATCATTCCTATAGTGGTAGATTTTCCACATCCATTTGGCCCAAGAAGACCAACTATCGTACCTTTTTTTATTTTAAAATTAATATTTTTAACAGCTAAAGTATTTTTATACTTTTTATTTAAACTGTTAATTTCAATCGCTGCTTCATTCATTTGTTTGATGCTTTTTTTAGTCTATCATTAATAGCTTTACCTATTCCTCTATCAGGTATTTTACAAACGGATATTGATTTATATTTTTTTTTTACAATTTTTCTCATAATTTTATACAAGTTATTTGCTGCTTCATTTAAATTATTTTTTATACTTAAATTAAAGTAGTTTTTAGCATCTTTATAACTTTTACCTAAGGTGATAAATGCCCCATCTTTTTTTGAACTTTTTTGATTCATAAAAACTGGTACACCGGGGTAATAATGCAATTTCAATTGACCGGGGCTCTTAATTGACTTTGAACTTTTGTTGATACTAATTTTTCTTTTTAAAATTTTATTAATTTTTTCAATACCAATAGCACCCTGCCTTAGAATAGTTGGTTTTTGAGTTAAATCAATAATTGTAGATTCTAGACCAATTTTAGATCTACCTCCATCAATTATAAATTTAACTTTATTTCCAAATTCATCGATTACATCATTCGCACATGTTGGACTTAGTTTGGACGCAATATTTGCGCTTGGTGCAGCAAGGGGCACATTTATTATTTTTAATAAATTTCTAGCAATTGGATGCTTAGGTATTCTAACAGCTATAGTATTTTTTCCTGCAGTTACAAATTTAGAAATTTTTGAACCAGGTTTTTTAGTTAGCACAAATGTAATAGGGCCTGGACAAAAAGCATTATATAGTTTTATAAACAACTTGTTGTAAATCACATCTTTTTTAAGCTGATTTAAATCTTTAAAATGGACAATAAGAGGATTAAAAGAGGGTCTTCTTTTTAAATTAAATATTTTTTTTACTGCTTTATTCGAATAGGCGTTTCCTGCTAATCCATAAACAGTTTCAGTTGGCAACCCAATAACATTATTATTTTGTATGTTTTTTTTTGCTTTTTTAAAATTAGTTAAATTTGCTCTATATATATTTAAATAGATATTTTTCATAAATTAATTAATATACGGATATATTATGAAATCAAAAAATATTCCAGCTGATATAAAATCAAA
>Ga0208764_10001355_pt1 | contig 15712 bp, 11 predicted proteins | sample ETNtaG_18_FD_185762 | JGI IMG/M metagenome (GOLD analysis project Ga0208764, IMG submission 185762) | Marine microbial and viral communities from oxygen minimum zone, Eastern Pacific Ocean - ETNP201302SV91 (SPAdes) (version 2) | ecosystem: Environmental > Aquatic > Marine > Oceanic ... | reverse complement strand
GTAAATAATATTTTTGCAATCGGGGATATTATAGGTAATCCTATGTTAGCACATAAAGCAACCCATGAAGGAAAAGTTGCGGCGGAGGTGGCATCAGGTCATCCCGCGGCTTTCGATGTACGGGCCATTCCATCTGTGGTTTATACTGATCCGGAAGTGGCATGGGCAGGCCTAACAGAAACAAATGCAAAAGAAAACAAAATACCTTATGAAAAAGGAGAATTCCCTTGGTCGGCCAGCGGTAAAGCTGTTGCCATGGGAATCAATCAGGGCAAAACAAAGATTCTATTCGATCCGGAAACCAAGCGAGTGTTAGGCATAGGCATTGTTGGCCCTGGTGCGGGCGATATGATTTCTGAAGGTGTGTTGGCAATTGAAATGGGGGCAGACGCAGAAGATATTAGCCTTACAGTGCACCCACACCCAACACTAAGTGAAACAGTAGGCCTAGCCTCAGAGGTTTTTTCCGACACAATTACAGATCTCTACCTACAGAAAAGATGAAGAAAAAATGGTACTAATAAAACATTTTATTAAACATTTCTTTTTCACTATATATTGTCTTGCGACTCTTGTTTTAACACCGTTATCGGCCCAACAAACAAATGATACCACCACAGTTAAAATAGATTCCACCAATACAAAAGAGTCAATCTCAGAACTAACGCTGTCTTCACGTAGGATAGAAGGATTGTTCACATTTTTTCAAGACACGGTAGATGGATCTGTGCAAATGCTAGTAGAGAAAAATCAACTTAATAAGGAATACATACACTTTGTTCATACGCTGGATGGCGTGGTAGATGTAGGCCATTTTCGTGGCGCATATAAGACAAGTAAAATTTTTGAGATCAGAAAATATTTTAACCGCCTGGAATTTGTGTCTATCAATACAGCTTATTATTTCGATCCAGACAACCCCTTAAGCCGCGCCGAAACAGCAAACATAAACGCTGCGGTTTTATCCGCTTTGGAAATAACAGCCATTGATGAAAAAACGGGCGCAATGCTTCTTAAGGTCGATGATATGTTTCTTTCTGAGAACCTATATCAAATAAAGCCTGCACCTAACCCTAACGCTAAACCAGGCACCCGCTTTACCTTAGGATCATTAAACAAGAAGAAATGTCAATATATTGCTCTGAACAATTACCCGCTCAATTCAGACGTTGTTATAAAATATGTATATGACAACCCCACGCCAACAAACCGCGGTGGACCTGGAATCACAGACCCCCGAGCAGTGCACATGGTGATTCAACATAGCTTTATTGCGGTACCGAAAAACAACTATGTTCCACGCTACGACGATCCTAGGGTGGGGTATTTCATGACGCAAGTCACAGATTTGACCTCAACTAGCAACGTTCCCTATCGCGATCTTATTCATCGCTGGAATTTGGTTAAGAAAAAACCATCCGCACCTATTTCTGAGCCAGTAGAACCAATTGTTTTTTGGATAGAAAATACAACACCAGAGGAGTTCCGTCCGGCAGTGGAAGAAGGTGTTTTGCGTTGGAACAGAGCATATCGTGCTGCAGGATTTAAAAATGCAATTATTGTAAAAACCCAACCAGACGATGCTGAATGGGACGCAGGTGATATTCGATATAATGTGTTGCGATGGACTTCGTCTCCACGTCCACCGTTTGGAGGTTATGGCCCCAGCTTTGTAAACCCTCGATCCGGCCAGATTTTGGGAGCGGACATAATGCTAGAGTTTGTTTATTTCACAAACAGGGTGAAATATGATAAGCTATATGAAGATGTATATGAAACACAGGACTGGGCAGAGCACTGTTTCGCGGGAGAGTATTTATATCAAGCAAATCAATTTGGCTTTACATCAGCCACAATATCTGGTTATAGTGAAGAAGTTAAAAAACGAATTATACACGAATCCCTGATCAGATTGGTGTTGCACGAAGTTGGCCACACCCTGGGTTTAAATCATAATTTTAAATCCAGCTACCTACACAATAATGAAATTGTACATAAAAAGGGCATTACGGAAGAGATGGGGTTGACTAGTTCGGTAATGGAATATCCTGGAATTAATATTGCCCCTCCTAAAATCGAACAAGGAGAATATTACACAACCACACCAGGCCCATATGATGTTTGGGCAATAGAATTTGGATACTCCACAGCACTAGAAAACAATGAATTAGAAGAAAGCAGGCTTAACACAATTTTATCTCGATCCACCGCTCCAAACTTGGCGTTTGGTAACGACGCAGATGACATGCGTGCACCAGGAAAAGGTATTGACCCACAAGCCATGATTTATGATATGTCAAGTGATCCGATATCATACGCAAGCGACAGAATTGAATTATCCAACTATTTATTGGACGATCTTGTTGTAAAATATTCTGATAGAGGTACATCTTACCAGGCCCTACGTGATGCATTTGCTATTTTATTAAGGGAAAGAAGAAACGCTTGTGCGGTTATATCCCGCCACATAGGAGGTGTATATGTAGATCGCGCATATATTGGACAACGTGATTCAAACACACCATTTAGAGCGGTACCATATAATGACCAGAAAAGAGCTATGAATGTTTTAGGCGCATATCTTTTTTCACCAACGGCTTTCAATTTCTCACAACAAACCCTCATGCGCCTACAGCCACAGCGCAGAGGGTTCAACCATATGTCACAAACCGAAGACCCGAAGATTCATGACCTGGTTATGGGGATGCAAAAAAACGTTTTAAACCAACTGTTACACCAAAACGTGTTAAAACGCCTTACTGACAGCCGCCTTTATGGAAATAAATACAGCTTGGACGAATTTATGTTTGATCTTACTACGGCTATATACAAAGATGATGTGCGTGGCGACGTAAATACTTTTCGTCAAAACCTTCAGACAGAATACACCCAACGATTAATTAATATCCTGCTGCCTGAAAAGACCGGCATTTACGGGCACCATGCGCAAGCAACAGCCTTAAAAAATCTGAACGATATCAAGAGTTTTATACGAAAACAAACCGGAGTTTCACCAGCAACGCAAACGCATAGAATGTATATAGATCATTTGGTACAAAAAGCGCTTGATAGCGAATAAAATGTTTTCCATGTAATTAATGGATATAATCCTTATTGCTGCCATTACTGCAGACGGTTATATTGCTAGACACAGCAACGAGGTGGTAGACTGGTCACAAGACTTACACTTGTTTAGAAAACAAACAATGGGCTATCCAGTGATAATGGGTTCTCAAACAAAGAAAACATTAGCAATGGACCTTGACGGTCGTGAAACTACAGTTATACACAGGCATAGCGATCCAGAAAAGGTCCTTGATAAATTACAGGGGGATAAATGTTTTATTATAGGCGGTGGTAGAACGTTTACACGGTTTGCTTCATACCTAACCCACATATATCTTACAATACACCCACTAATATTCGGAAAAGGCATTCTACTTTTTCCCAATCTTGATAAGGAATTGGATCTTATTTTTTTAAAAATGTTATCGGTGGATGAGGAAGGAGGGCTATACCAGTTCCAGTATAAAATTAATCGGCCAAGTTGATGGAAATATAATCTTTGACGTGCTCTTCTAAGATATCAAGCGGCACTGCGCCGCTGCCAAGCACAGTGTCATGAAATTCTCGTATATCAAATTTTTCACCTAATTGTTTTTCTGCTAATGATCGTAGTTCAATAATATGCAGTTCTCCTATTTTATACGCCAGCGCTTGACCGGGCCAAGCAATATAACGATCGATCTCCACAATAATATCATTTTCAGTCTTTGCTGTGTTATCAGCCACGAATTTAATTGCCCGATCCCTGCTCCAGCCAAACGCGTGCATACCCGTATCAACCACCAACCTGCAAGCTCGCCACATTTCATAAGTAAGTTGACCAAATTTTGAATAAGGGTCTTTATAAAAACCCATTTCTTCTCCTAGTTTTTCAGAATACAACCCCCACCCTTCGCTGAAAGCAGTAAATCCACCATGTTTGCGAAATTCGGGCACATCTTCAAGTTCTTGTGATATTGATATTTGTAAATGATGACCAGGAACAGCCTCATGCAGGGACAACGCTTCCATTTCATATTTTGGACGAGAATCAAGCTTGTATGTGTTAGCCCAAAAATAACCAGGCCTGCCCGCCTTGAGCGACCCACTATAGTAATATGCGGTAGGTGATGCTGGTGCCTGAAAATCGGGTATTGGTTTGACGCCATAAGAAAGACGCGGCAACGATCCAAAAAGCTTGGTTAATTCAGGATCGGCCTTTTTACAAATAGCCCTATAGCCATCTAAGAGCTCTTCCGCGCTATCGTAGTAAAAATCAGGATTTGTTCTTAGATAATCAATAAACTCTTTAAATGAACCAGTAAAACCAGAGCCTTTAATTACTTTTTCCATTTCTGATCGTATGCGGGTGACTTCCTTTAAGCCAATAGAATATATTTCAGAGGGCGTTTTATTAGTGGTTGTATAATATTTTACCTTGAAAGAATAAAATTTATCACCATTAGGGAGACTCATTGCGCTGATATTTTCACGGGTCCTAGGTAAATACTCTTTAACGAAGAAATTATAAAGCTTTCTATATGAAGTAAAAATATGGTCCTGAATACTTAACACAGCTAATTCTTGATAATGAATACGAATTGAATCTTGTAAGCTGAAAATATTTTTTTCAAACGGCTTATAAAAGGGGCTGTTCTTTACATCGAACTGGTGTTGTACAGATATTTGATCAGGGACTTTTTGCAGAACTATTTTTGGTGGAGTTATATTTTCTTTAAGACCCTCCTGCATTAAAGCAATAATTTGATCAACATATTTTGGAAACAACGATAGACGAGCAAGATAGTTATCGAAATCATCCTGGTTTCTGAATGGGGTTATATCAACTAAGTTAGGAAAATTGATTTGTAAGCCCCCCATTTGGTCAATAGGCATTAAATAGTCTTTGAACGGGTGGGCCGCAATTTTTCTTTTTATATTTTTTTGAAATAGGTCATAGTTTAGCCTATCGCCAGCATTAAGCTTTTCTCGGTTAAGATTTTCTAGTTTACTGAGAATTGATTCGTTTTTTTTGTGTCGCCGTTGGATAGAAGCTAAACTCATATCTGTCAGTCGGTCATTATATCGATAATCCCCCAAATAAGTTGCTCTTGTTGGAAATTCCCTTTGACCCCATTCCCAGACATCGTTGAATAAATTGTGAAGTTTTTCTGACTCGGTTCCTTGTTTAATGGAACAGCTGTTGAAAACAAGAAAAGCGATAATGATTGGCAGTGAATATATTTTCCTCAAATCTACCGATATCTATATATTATTTATTGGCCCGCTTCTCTTTTACAATAGCAGATTTAATCTTACCTCTAAGTACTTTGTTCTCTAAAGCATTGATTTCATCAAGGTTACCATCGACCCCAGCCTTGACCAGTCTAGTTATAAGCTGTTCATCGCTCTCTTGTTCTTCAATATTGTTTTCCGTTGATATTGCTGGCTTGGATGAAGTTTCGGGCATTGGAGGCCGCTCTAAAGCGCCACGCTTAATTTTTGCTAACATTGCCTTGACCTTGCCGCGTATAACCCTGTCTGGCACCGCATTCAGCGCCTCGTCATTGCCATCTAAAGTTAAGTTTACAAGATATGCTATATGTTCACCTTGGTTACTAAACGGTGATGCGCCTTCAGATTGTTTTTTTGCAGGAACAACAGCAGGGGCTTCAGATAATGCTTTTTTCAGGTGTTCCGGTAAGGCGCCGCCCTTACGTTTTGTTTGTATTAATGTTGCTTTCGCCAGACCCCGTGTTGGTTTATCCGCGATAGCATTTATGAGATCCATATTACCATCCAACCCCGCTTGCACAGCTTGAGCGATAGTGGCATCCCGGCTTAAAAATGAAACCTGATCTGTAGCGCCGTTTTTTTCATTTTCATCTTCTGTTTTTGTTTCATCGGAGATGAAGAAACCAAGATTTTCCAGCATTTTTGATTTTGTATTGGAAAAACCCCATAAAGATAAAAACGAAAACAATCCCCTACTTGTTCTCACACACGTTACAGTCGTTCCATAGGATTGTGGTTTCAAAGAAAAAACAACATATTCTCTAAAAAAAGGATTGTATTTTAAATCGAACGAAATTTCTTTGTTTTCGTCTACCACAACGATTCTACTATGATAAAAGGGAGACCAGCTGTTGGGACGCAATAAAAATCTGGCGCCCGGAACCAGCGGGAATTGATCAAAAGAAAATTTATGTACGTAGCGTTGAGTGTTTACGTCGGGTAAAAGACGGGAAACCTGTGGGAACCACGATGAATACCCATCTAGGGCGGTTAGGGTTTTCCATACTGCTACTGGTGTGGATAAATATTCGTGACTAATACTAGACTCAGCGTAGAACGGCCTGTAAAATGATTTTATATTACTTTGCGTTTCATAGCCGCTACTTGTATCCCATATAAATAGTACCAAAACGATCAGTACAGAAATTGTTGCTATAGTTAATAACATTTTTTTTAATGATAGGCCAGATTTTACGGTTTATACCTGAATATTGGAACAACCGCACCCAACATAATGTAAAAAATTTCTTATTAATCTTGTCTCCACTTGGAAACCGACCTAAAATAGATCAATTCAATAATTTTCTATATTAAAATATAGTATGTCTAGTTATACAAAGAAGGTTTTCGGCAGATATTTTTTTAGTGTTATTATTCTGCTTATTATTGCACTAAGGATTTATCTACACCACCCCCTTCCTCAATATAGTGGTGAAAAAACCCTGTCCGGACTTTCAACGCCGGTTCATATATATACAGATACCTATGGTGTCCCGCATGTTTTTTCTGAAAACGAATCAGATTTATTTTATGCAGCTGGATACCTGTCTGCTCGAGACCGTCTTTTCCAAATGTCTTTAGTTGCTTCAGCAAGCCGGGGGGAACTTGGAAAATTTTTTGGTGATAAATTTATTAAAGAGGATGTCTATTTGCGGACATGGGGTATTCCTAAAATCGCGGAACACATAGTGAGACAAATTGATTATGACACTATGGAAATACTAGAAAGGTTTTGTGCTGGAATTAACGCTAGGATCGATGAGCTAAACGGAAAGTATCCGGTTGAATTTAAATTATTGAGATCGGAACCCGTTCGCTGGAAACCATCGGACGTGATTGCCTATGGTCGATTAATGGCTCACGATTTACAACAATCCTGGAAACCTGAAATACTATTTGGAGCTTTGTTGCAATATTTTGGCCCCGACAAACTTAATGAGTTGTTCCCGATATACGAACCCTTTCGCCCTACAATATCTGAAGGAACAAACTATCCTCAGGCGGATTTATTATTTTCAACACTTTGGGATCTGGAATACAATATACGCGATCTTACAGGATCAAACGGAACCAGCATTGGCTCTAATAGCTGGGTAATTTCAGGTGCTCGATCAAAAACAGGAAAACCAATACTTGCTAACGATCCCCACTTAAAATTTACCCAGCCTGCTAAATGGTATGAAATGCATTTAAAAGGCGGACGTTTCGATATCAGTGGCGCCTTTTTAGCTGGATTTCCACTACCGGTTATTGGACAGAATGCAGCCATGGCTTGGGGGTTCACTAATATTATGGCTGACGATATTGATTTTTTTATCGAGAAAATTCATCCAAACGATCCAAACAAATATCGCCATGGAGATAACTGGCTGGATATGGTTGTGAGGGAGGAAGTTGTTCCGCGGAAAAATAGGAGTGATACAACCATAGTAATTCGGGAAACTCACCACGGACCTGTCATTAGCGACATTCACCCACTATTAAAAAACGAGCAAAAAGTTGTGTCAATGGCATGGACCGGCAACCAAATCACACAAGAGATCAGCACTTTATCAAAAATTGGATTAGTAAATGACTGGAGTGGTTTCACTGAGGTTGTAAAAAATTTTTCTGTACCAGGGCAAAACATTATTTTTGCTGATACCGCGGGTAATATAGGGTGGCGCGCAGCAGCGCTAATTCCAATTCGTAAGGATGGAGGCAGTTTATTGCCCCGCCCCGGATGGGACCCGTCCTACGATTGGAAAGGATTTGTACCATTTGAAGAAATGCCTTTTATATATAACCCCGATAAAGAATACATAGCCACAGCAAACAATAAAATAGTAGATGATGATTATCCGTACTATATATCAAATCAATGGGCCGAACCAAGCCGGATAGAACGGATAGAAGAATGGCTGGATTCCAAAGAAAAATTAACAGTAGAAGACATAAAAATACTTCAGAACGATTGGCTTTCTCCTTTTGCCAGAGAAGTGGTGCCAAATATTGTAAAATGGCTGCCCCAAAAACTCAATGAGAACGAGATAACAGCCGTGAATATTTTGAATGATTGGGACTACGTAGAAGATAAAGAATCAGCTGGTGCTCTTATTTTTCATACCGTTTTAGATGAATTATTACACAATGTTTATGAAGATGAGTTGGCAATGATTGATGATAAGGCTTTTAATGCCTTAGTGCATTTTTCCATGTTGCCTTACCGAAATATTCATTGGGTATTAGAAGAAGGTCTGTCCAGTTGGATCGACGATGTTAGAACGCCTGGACACATTGAAACACGCACTGAAATTGTCACCAAATCTTTTATCAACGCGGTCAAACGTATTGAGCAAGAAGTAGGCATTAACCCCACCACTTGGTCCTGGGGGTCAGTGCACACCCTAACACACCCCCATCCTCTTGGGAAAATATATATTTTGGATAAATTATTCGGTTTTAATGTTGGTTCATTCAAGACAGGAGGATCCACAATGACTGTAAATAAAGGCGAATATGAGGTTTTACAAGGATTCGATCAAAGCGTTGGAGCTAGCTTTAGGAGAATTGTTGATCTAAATAACATGAATAATACACAGTTTGTTATCCCCACTGGACAGTCAGGACAGCCAAATAGTCCCCACTATGATGATCAAGCAGCACTTTATAATGCGGGTAAATATAGAACCACTTGGTTTGATGAAGACTTTATTCGCAATAATGAACAGTTACGCCATATGATCCTATTGCCTGATTAATGATTTTGTTTTTACTTGTATTTTTTCTGTTTATTGGTGTTGTGTTAAATCATCTATTTTTATGGAAACCGCACAACATGACTTCATTTTATGATGGAAATAACCCACTGTGGTTTGCCCATCGCGGCGCCTCAAACGTGGCACCCGAAAACACTATATCTGCATTCAATAAAGCCGTAAAGAATGGCGCTTCTGGTCTTGAGATTGACGTAATTAGCACGCTTGATGGAGTTTTATTGTGTTCTCACAATTTTGATTTGGAGAGGGAAACAGATTGTGGTGGCTATATTGACGAGTTGCCTTACCATAGTATTAAAGATGCAAATGCGGCTTTACACTGGAACTCTGAAAAAGAAGGGCTGCCAAAACTGAAGGAAGTACTTAGGATCGTGCCAAAACATGTAAGATTAAACATTGAAATCAAATCTCGATCATTTTATGATATATCAGCAGCCCGCGACGTTGTTGAATTAGTCAAAGGGGAAAATTTCATAAATAGGACAATAATATCTAGTTTTAACCCATTTGTCATTTGGTACGTGAAATGGATAAACCCCCAAGTACTGACCGGTTTTTTATATAATAATCTAGATTATTTTTTCATGATTAACGTTGTTCATCCCGACTGTTTGCACACCACAGCTGAACTAGTTTCTGAAGGTCTTATGAAATTTGCAAAACAGAGAGGACTAGCCCTAAATGCCTGGACAGTGAACACTAAGCCGGCCATAGATTGGTTGATAGACTTAAAAGTTGACGGCATAATAACTGACCAAATAGAGTTTTACTCAACGTAGAACTATTATGGATAAAACTATTCGTTGGGGCATTTTAGGGTGTGGGAATATTGCTAATAAGTTTGCAGCTGATTTACAAATGGCTTCAGGATCAACGCTACATGCCGTAGCGGCACAGGACCTTGGACGCGCGAAGAATTTCGCCAAAAAATACACAGCTGAAAAAGCATATAAAAACTACACCGATTTGGTTAATGATCCAGATTTGGATGTTGTATATGTTGCTACAACACATAATTTTCATTACGAGCATACAGCGCTTTGCTTAGATGGAAACAAAGCAGTTTTGTGTGAAAAACCCATATGTGTTAATGCCAAAGAAGCAAAAGAACTAGTAGAGCTCTCAAGAAAGAAAAACATATTTCTGATGGAAGCAATGTGGACAAGATTTTTTCCTGCGGTTATTCGTTTAAAAAAAGATATAGAAAGCGGTATTATAGGAACCCCGCAGCTGGTTCAGGCGGATTTTGGTATAACAAAACCAGCAGAATCTGGTTCAAGGTTTTATGAAAAGAACCTTGGTGCCGGGGCGCTGTTAGACTTGGGTATTTATACTATAAATATTGCAAATATCGTGTTCGGGTCCCAGCCTGAAGAAATTAGTGGTTATGCCCAATTTACAGATCAAGGCATAGATAAACTTTCTACCTATAATCTTAAATATTCCGATGGTCGCCAAGCTTTGTTAAGCGCCGCAGTCGCACTACCGACACCACATCAGGCAAGAATTTTTGGGGACAAAGGTAGAATTGTAATAGACGACTTTTATCATCCCCAACAATATCAGGTTATTCAGAATGGTAAAAAACCACAGCTGGTTAAAGAGAGGTTTGATGGTTTCGGTTATCTGTATGAAGCAAAAGAAGTCCAGCGGTGTTTGCTTGGTGAAAAAATTGAAAGTACAATATGTCCACTGGATGAAACGGTATCAATTATGCACGTTATGGATGATTTACGTAAACAGTGGGGGCTAAAATATCCAAATGAAAATTAAACAATGATTCGTAAAATCTTATTAGCGCTATTTTTCATCCCTATGAATTATTAAAATAAATTTTTAAGTACAACCTAGTGTTTAAAGCAGCGCCTGCCTGTAAACACCATTGCAATACCATGATCATTGCAGGCAGCAATTACTTCTTGATCGCGAACAGATCCGCCAGGCTGAATAACAGCCACGATGCCGGTATTAACAATTTTATCTATGCTATCACGGAACGGAAAAAATGCATCGGAACACAAAATACTATTATCTAGTCTTTCACCAGACTTTTTCAAAGCTATATTCACTGCATCCACGCGGCTTACTTGGCCCGCTCCTATACCAACGGTTTCGTTTTTCTTCACCAACAATATTGCGTTTGATTTCACATGTTTCAACACCTTCCAACCAAAAAGCATTGTTTTCATTTCAGTGTCTGATGGAACAACTTTGGTTACGGTTTTTAATTCATCTAAAGTCAATACACTGGTGTCGGTATCCTGCACAAGAATGCCTCCGTCTACATTACGATATTCCAATTTGTTTTCCCGCCCAGTGATATCACCCACCTCCAAAACTCGTAAATTCTTCTTTTTTGATAAAACAGATAAAGCATCCTCATCAAATGAAGGAGCTAAAATAATTTCAACGAATATACTACTTATGGCTTCCGCAACGGCAACAGTACAAGTCCTGTTTAAAGCAATAATACCGCCGAAAGCGGAAAGACTGTCAGCATTGAAAGCCCTGGTATATACATCAGCAATTTCTTCACCTATAGCTACACCACAAGGGTTGGCGTGCTTCACAATAACGCAAGCTGTTTGGTCAAATTCCTTGAGACAGCTTAAGGCTGCATCAGCATCCATAATATTATTATATGAAAGCTGTTTACCTTGGTGAATTTTTGCGTTAAGGATATTTTTTGAACGGTCGTTAGGATACTGATACGCCGCTGCCGATTGGTGTGGGTTTTCGCCATAACGCATTGCAGAGTGTTTGTTATAGGTTAAAGAAAAGTCATTCGACAGCCTATCATCTTTCAAGTAATTATGAATAATAGTATCATATTGTGCAGTATGTCCAAATGCCTTTGCAGATAATTCCTTACGTGTTTCAAAACTGATTTCTGAAAACTTGTCTAGCTCATCGATTATACCCTGGTAGTCCTGCGGGTCAACCAATGCAGTTACCCAACCAACATTTTTAGCGGCACTACGAATCATTGTTGGCCCCCCAATATCCACATTTTCCATTGCTGTTATCAAATCACAGTCATCCCGAGAGATAATTTTAGAAAATGGATAAAGATTGCAAACAACAAGATCAATCCAACCGATATTGTTGGCCTTTGCTTCCTCTGCGTGTTTATCTCGCAGACCCAAAATGCCACCCTCAACCAGCGGGTTAATTGTTTTTACTCTTCCATCCATTATTTCTGGGAATCCAGTATATGTACTTATGCCTTTTACTCGTAAACCTGCATCACCCAATGTTTTTGCTGTTCCACCGGTTGATATAATTTCAACGCCATGTTGATTTAGCGATTCTGCAAGACCCACGATTCCTGTTTTATCAAAAACAGATATTAAGGCTCGTCGGATCTTTATGTTTTGTTTATTCAAATAGATAGAACAACCGGTTGTTTCAATTAAGTATTTATTGTAATGAACGAGATAATATTCATTCTAGGTTGGGCTTGTCAATATTAAATCTCATAAAAGCTAAAAACCCAATATCTTTTTTATATTTGATCGGAAAGAACAAAAAGAGAACACCATAATAACCCACACATTTATATATTATTTTTTGATCACGTTCTATTCATTGGCAATCATTTTAATGGCTTCAATGAATGCCGTTCCCTCCAATTGTTGCACCTTTGTTTTTAGTGATTCGACTGTATCCTTTCCAGCTACAGTACATTTTTTCTGTATTAGTATTGGCCCTGCGTCCACTTCTTCGGTTACAAAATGAATTGTACACCCCGTTTCCACATCTCCGTTCCTAATAACCTCCTCATGGACATTGTTATCCATACCCCCCGCGTATTTTGGTAAGAGAGATGGGTGTACGTTTAGTATTCGATCATGCCATTTTTGGCAAAATTCTGCGTTTAGAATTCGCATAAAACCTATCAGTAAAACGAGGTCAGCGCCGTGTTGAAGCAATGTAGCTGTTATTTCTCGGTCAAACTCATCCCTTGTTTTTTCTTTCTGGGAAATGAAAACATCTGGGATTTTATAGTTTCTTGCGCGCTCTAAAATGTATGATTTTTCCCTGTTTGAAACCACAACCACAACCTCTGCATCCAACGTATGGTTTTGGATTGCATCTAATATAGCCTGCAGATCGGTGCCCTTGGTTGAACCAAGTACACCAAGCCGGATCATCGTAGTAACTTCATCTGCTCAACTCGTTGTTGCACCAAAAGGTCCGTTCCAATATCACCCCGGTGAAACAAGGGCCCACCCACGGCGGACACTTCCTTTTCTGCTATTTGTTCTGCTGCAGAAATAGATTCCGCCATACCAACTACTGCAACAGTTCGACTGCCCGCTTCTATTAGCTTTCCATTATGCATATCAACCGACGCGTAAAATAAGGTATCGGGGTTCTCTATTTTTGAAAGATCAATAGATTCACCTTTTACGGGATTATCAGGATAGCCCTCCGGAACAGCATATTTACATACGGTAGCTTTGTTTTTGAATCGCACGTTAACCTGATTAAGTCTACAATCTGTAATACCATTGCAAATTTCAATAAAATCAGACTCTAAAAGCGAAAGTACGTTCATGGCTTCAGGATCACCAAATCTGGCATTGTACTCAATTAATTTTACACCATCTGCCGTTGCGATGAATCCGCCATAGAGCACACCCTTGTATCCATATCCAAATTTGTCTTTCAATGCTTTTGCGGTGGCTATATTAATTTCATGAGCTTGATTAATATCATTTTTTTCTAAAAAAGGCAGGGAGTGGTCTTCATCTGAATAAGTTCCCATACCACCTGTGTTGGGACCAGTGTCACCATCATAAGCGCGTTTATGATCTTGTACTGCAGGCATATGTTTGAGGGTATCCCCATCACAAAAACTCATTAGTGAGAATTCCTGTCCGATAAGTTTTTCCTCAATTACGAAAACGCCACCTTTTTCTACGAGTTCTTGACAATAAGCTTTCGCATCATCGTGCGAATGAAGATGATCGCCCGACACCTTAACTCCCTTACCGCCAGCCAACCCGTCGAATTTAACCACGTAGTTTTCACCTAGTTCGTTTAAAAATTCTGCGACCCCACCCAAAGACGAAAACTTTTTGTATTTAGGACTGCCAGGAATATTGTATTCGGTTAGTAGGTCGCGAGCGAAAGCTTTTGATGTTTCTATCTGGGCCAGGTCTTTCATTGGGCCTATAACCTTAACTCCAACATCCCAAAGCGCATCAGCCACACCAATAGCCAGCGGATTTTCGGGGCCTATAATTGCTAAATCAGCAGCTTTTTTATTGGCATAGTTAGTTATTGTTTGTGTGTGATTAATATTCGCAACCATAAAATCATCACAAAGTTCTGCAATGCCCGGATTTACATTAGATCCAAGACAGAAAATTTTTTTATTTTTTGGCGATCGTTCAATCGCTCTTACAATTGCATGTTCTCTAGCTCCAGAGCCAATAATCAATATATTCATAGTAGGCTTATTTGCCGTTGCGGTCGTTTATACGCATCGTTTCCAGCGAACGAATTTTTTCTCTATTCATATCACCGGTAATGTAATGTTTGTCAAAACAAGCCATACAGGGTCGATCAATATGATGATCACCTTTGCGCATAACTGCCTCAGCCAAGTCATCAATCTTTTGGTAAAGCAGTAAATCGACTTCCAGGTGTTGTTTAATTTCATCTTCGGTTTTATTGTTGGCTATTAGTTCTGCGCGGGTGGGCATGTCCACTCCATAAAAACAAGGAGATTGTACCGGTGGACATGCTACGGCAAAGTATACTTCAGTTGCACCAAAGTCTTTTAACATGCGTACAATTTCACGGGAAGTGTTACCACGAACAATGCTGTCATCAACAATCATTACTTTTTTCCCTGCAATTTCTGTGGTCTGAGGCGTTAGTTTATATCGTAATGATTTTTTACGTGCTTTTTGTCCGGGCATAATAAACGTGCGCCCGATAAAAGGATTTTTATATAAACCTTCTGAATAACGAACACCCAGCGCTGTAGCCATTGAAAGAGCAGCAGTATTTGCTGTACTTGGTGCTGGAATAATAATATCAGGGACTTTTTTAGGGTATTTATTTTTCCATCTCTCAGCCAGGTTTTGTCCCATTCGTAGTCGTGCTCGGTAAACGCTTACATCGTTTAGAGTAGCGTCTGGCCTCGCAAAGTAAACGTATTCAAAAATACAGGGGTTAAATGACTTTTTCACTAGACGCTTACTAAACACCTTACCCTCTTCGCTTATATAAATTAATTCTCCCGGCAGTACATTTCCATCTGGCTTAAATCCTAGCGGGTAAAACATGGTATTTTCTGAAGCAATAATATAGTCTTGTTTACCATTGCTATTTGGTCTTATCCCCCTAACCAAAGGCCTTATGCCCTGTGGATCCCGAAAAGCAACCAAACCCTTGCCGATAACCAAAGCAACGACAGAATAAGCCCCCTGTACATGTTTGTAAATATTTTCTAGCGCAGTACAAAGACAATCAAAAAATTGTTTATCATTGTCATGTTTATTTTTATAATGCAGTAGTTCTGCAAATAAATGCAACAAGACCTCTGTATCGCTATTAGTGTTTAAATAACGGGATTCTTTGTCTGTGATATTTTTTGC
>Ga0208764_10001354_pt1 | contig 15724 bp, 12 predicted proteins | sample ETNtaG_18_FD_185762 | JGI IMG/M metagenome (GOLD analysis project Ga0208764, IMG submission 185762) | Marine microbial and viral communities from oxygen minimum zone, Eastern Pacific Ocean - ETNP201302SV91 (SPAdes) (version 2) | ecosystem: Environmental > Aquatic > Marine > Oceanic ... | reverse complement strand
AATGCTATCTAATCTAGAAATTGATTCAGAACTTAATTACCTAATTCTTTCTCTTGTTATAACAGGTTTTGGATTTAGTCTATTTTCACCACCGAATGTAAATGCAATTATGGGTTCAGTTGAAAAAAAATTTTATGGGAGTGCAACCGGGGCTATGGCAACTATGCGCATCATTGGTCAGATGTGCAGCATGATCCTTGTAACATTAATTTTTGCATTAATTATTGGTAATGTTGATATCAATCAAGAGAACTATGGTGCGTTAGAAGATGCAATTCGCATTATTTTTAGTATTTCAGCAATACTTTGTATTCCTGGTTTATATCTTTCGATGGCAAGGGGAAATTTTATCAGAATATAAAAAAAGGATGCATAGCATCCTTTTTTGTAGTTTTTTATTTCTGTTAAAAAAGTCCAACGATTTTACCATTGCTATCAACGTCAATTTTTTCAGCAGCAGGTATCTTAGGCAAACCAGGCATTGTCATCATATTCCCTGCAATAACAACAACAAATCCTGCTCCGCTTGCAAGCCGAGCCTCTGTGATTGCAACTGTGTGCCCACTTGGGGCTCCTCGAACAGTCGGGTCAGCGGAAAAAGACATTTGGGTTTTCGCGATACAAACCGGATAACTTCCATAGTCTTCATTTAATTTATCTATTTGCGCACGCACATTTTGCGGCGCTGTAATCCCGCTTGCTCCATAGATTTTTGTTGCAATAGCTTCAATCTTTTCCCATAAAGAAGCGTTATCTTCATAGACATATTTATGCTTCCCTGAATGACCATCAACAATTTCTACTACTGCTTTCGCTAGATCTTCAGCTCCAGCTCCTCCATCTGCCCAGTGTTTTGAGATTACAACCTTAGCACCCATTGATTCTGCTTTCGACTTAAGTAATTCAACTTCAGCATCCGTATCATTTACAAAATGATTAATACAAACAACACAAGGAAGGCCAAAGTTATTTTGCATATTGTTGAAATGTCTTTCGAGATTAACCATGCCTTTTTCAAGTGCTTCTAAGTTCTCACTATTAAGTTGATCTTTATCTACACCACCATGATATTTGAGTGCACGAATAGTAGCGACAAGAACAACGGCACTTGGCTCAAGTCCAGCTTTTCTACACTTGATGTCAAAAAACTTTTCTGCACCCAAGTCAGCACCAAAGCCTGCTTCTGTTATAACATAGTCAGCTAATTTCAATCCTGCCTGAGTAGCTGAAACACTGTTACAACCATGCGCTATGTTTGCAAAAGGCCCACCATGCACAATTGCCAAGTTGTTTTCCAATGTTTGAACAAAATTTGGTTTGATGGCATCTTTTAAAAGTGCAGCCATTGCTCCATTTGCGTTAAGTTCACGAGCATGAACTGGGTTTCGATCACCTTTTGTGTAACCAACAACAATATTACCTAAACGTTCTTTTAAATTATCTAATGATGTTGCAAGACAGAAAATTGCCATTACCTCTGATGCAACTGTTATATCAAAGCCATCTTCTCTTGGGTAACCGTTTGCTACACCGCCTAGAGAATTAATTATTTTTCGTAAAGCACGGTCGTTCATATCGAGCACACGCTTCCACGTCACTAGACGAGGATCAATATTTAAAGTATTTCCATGATTAATATGATTATCAACCATAGCAGACAGAAGATTATGTGCTGATGTTATCGCATGGAAATCACCCGTAAAGTGCAAATTGATATCTTCCATTGGCACAACTTGCGCATATCCACCTCCTGCTGCACCACCTTTAACACCGAAACATGGCCCAAGCGATGGTTCACGTAGGCAGATCATTGTTTTCTTTCCGATGCGATTCATCGCATCACCTAAACCTACCGTTGTTGTTGTTTTACCTTCACCAGCAGGTGTTGGGCTAATCGCTGTTGTCAGGATTAATTTTCCATTAGGTTTGTTTTTCAAGCTTTCGATGTAATCGAGAGATATTTTAGCCTTGTAGTGGCCATACGGGTCTAGATGTTCACTCTCAATTCCGTACTGTTCTTTTGCTAAATCAACAATACGTTTCATTTTTGCTTTTTGAGCAATTTCTATATCAGACATTCTGCCTCTCCTAAAAATATAAGAAAATACAAAAAGTTATCCAAATAATAAAATATTGAATACCCTCTTCACCGATTATTTTTCTAGTTTAAGTGGTGAAAATATGTCTCTATTTTAACGTTTTGCCATCAGATTCACTAATAACTTTCGACCGAATGAAGAAAAAAGTAATGTTTTTTTTTGCAGAATCTAAGCCCCTTCTAGGATGGTATAGTTTAGGTAATTCTGATAGTATTGATATCCCTGAATATGAAACTATTTAGGATACTTTTTACCCAAAAAGTCGACTCCTCAGAGTCGAGTAAATTTTTACCCCTTATAATTTCTCAATTAAATGGTGCGAATCCGTGACGCGTTATATATTTATTACTGGTGGCGTTGTTTCTTCACTTGGAAAAGGGATAACTTCCGCATCTCTTGGCGCAATTCTTGAAGCAAGAGGATTAGAAGTAACGCTCTTAAAACTTGATCCCTATATTAACGTTGATCCAGGGACAATGAGCCCATTTCAGCATGGTGAGGTTTATGTTACACAGGACGGAACTGAAACAGATTTAGATTTGGGTCATTATGAACGTTTTGTTCGAACAACGATGCATAAAAAAAATAATTTTACGACTGGACGTATCTATCAAAATGTTATTCAAAAAGAAAGACGTGGAGATTATTTAGGAGCTACAGTTCAGGTAATCCCGCATATTACTGATGAAATAAAAGAATGTATTAAAAAGGGCGCCGGTAGTTCAGATGTTGCAATGGTTGAAATCGGGGGTACAGTAGGCGACATTGAGTCACAACCCTTTCTTGAAGCAATTAGACAACTAAGAATTGAATTAGGTTCACAAAACACATTATTTATTCACTTAACTCTCGTTCCTTACATTTCTGCTGTTGGGGAAATAAAAACAAAACCAACGCAACATTCGGTTAAAGAGTTAAGGTCTATAGGTATACAGCCGGATTGTCTTATTTGTAGAACTGATCAAGTCATACCAGAAAATGAGAAAAAGAAAATGGCTTTATTTACCAATGTTGAGGAGTCCGCAATAATTTCAGCCGTTGATGTCGATAGTATTTATAAAATTCCTAAAGTATTGCATGAACAAAATCTTGATCAGATTGTTATTAGAAAATTTGGTCTTGACTTGCCAAAAGCTAATTTAACTGAATGGAACAATGTTGTTGATGCAATTGATAATCCTGAAAACGAAGTCAACATTGCGATGGTTGGAAAATATATTGGTTTAGCTGATTCATACAAATCACTTTCAGAAGCATTAATACACGCAGGAATAAAAACCCGGACGAAAATAAATATTGTCTACGTTGATTCAGAAGAGATTGAGAAGAAGGGAGTAGAGTTTTTACAAAGTATAGATGCAATACTAGTTCCGGGAGGTTTTGGAAATCGAGGAATTGAAGGAAAGATAAATGCAGTAAAGTTTGCTAGAGAGAATGGTGTTCCTTATTTAGGTATTTGCCTTGGCATGCAAGTTGCGGTAATTGAAATAGCTCGAAATCTTGCTGGGCTTAATAATTCAGATAGCACCGAATTTAATAAAGACACAGAACATCCGGTAATTGCGTTAATCACTGAATGGCAAGATGCGAAAGGCAAAAAAGAAAAACGTAATCAGGGCTCTAACCTAGGCGGCACAATGCGTTTGGGCGGACAAGAATGCAAACTAACAGAAGGAAGTTTAGTAAAAAGCATGTATGGGAAAGACAGTATTGTTGAGAGACATCGTCATCGATATGAATTTAATAACAAATATAAAGATAAATTAGAATCAGTAGGAATGGGTATCGCTGGTTATTCAGTTGATGATGAATTAGTTGAAATTATTGAAATTCCTAAACATCCGTGGTTTGTTGGGTGTCAATTTCATCCAGAATTTACTTCAACACCTAGAGATGGCCACCCATTATTTACAAGTTTTATAGAGGCAGCTTTAAAATATAAAGAACCTTATTTTCGGGTCCACAAAAATGTTGCTGTGTAATTTTAAAGTTGGCCCAGAGTATCCGTTTTTCCTTATTGCAGGACCATGTGTTATTGAGAGCGAGGAATTATCTATTGAAGTGGCAGGACAATTAAAGGAATTAACTTCTGAGTTACAGATTCCATTTATATATAAATCATCATTCGATAAGGCGAATCGTAGTTCACATGATAGTTATAGAGGGCCAGGAATTGAGAAGGGTCTAAAAATACTTTCTAATGTAAAAGAAAAAGTAGGCGTTTCTGTTATAACAGATGTTCATGAAGATACACCACTAAATGAAGTTTCTGATGTTGTTGATGTTCTTCAAACACCAGCTTTTTTGTGCCGGCAAACTAATTTTATAGAGGCAGTTGCCAGTGCGGGGTTACCAGTAAATATTAAAAAAGGTCAGTTTTTAGCTCCATGGGATATGGCATATGTTGTCGCAAAAGCTCGTGCTGCAGGCAATGATAAGATTATGGTCTGTGAAAGAGGCACTTCTTTTGGCTATAACTATCTTATTTCGGACATGCGATCGCTTATTGTTATGAAAGAAACTGGCGCACCTGTTGTATTCGATGCTACTCATTCTGTACAGATGCCTGGTGGCGGAGGAAAAGTCTCAGGAGGACAGCGTGAATTCATCCCTGCACTAGCACGTGCTGCAATTGCTGTTGGTGTATCAGGTTTATTTATGGAAACACATCCAAATCCAGAAAAGGCATTAAGTGATGGACCAAATTCATGGCCTTTAGAAGAAATGAAAAGATTATTGGGAACATTAAAAGAAATTGATCAAACAACAAAAAATAATTGATTTACTGTACGGAGAGTTTTGAGTGTCGGCCATTAATAAAATCATTGCTCGAGAAATTCTGGATTCAAGAGGAAACCCAACTGTTGAGGCAGAGGTTTATACCGATGGTGGCGCTATAGGAAGTGCGATGGTTCCGTCAGGTGCTTCAACTGGTGTACGCGAGGCAATTGAATTACGTGATAAAGATGACTCAAGATACCTAGGTAAGGGCGTTCTTTCTGCAGTAAAAAATATTCAAGAATCAATTGCTCCTGCTTTATATGGGAAAGAAGTTTCAGAACAAATAAATATTGATCAGGTGATGATTGAATTAGATGGCTCTATAAATAAAGAAAATCTAGGAGCAAATTCAATTCTCGCAGTTTCTATGGCAACAGCACATGCCGCTGCAAATGAAAATAATCTACCTCTTTATCAATATTTAGCTGGCGAAGAAAAATTGCAAATGCCAGTTCCTATGATGAATATTATTAATGGTGGTGCACATGCTGATAATAGCGTTGATCTTCAGGAATTTATGATATTGCCAGTTGGTGCACCAACTTTTAGAGAGGCTGTAAGATACGGGACTGAAATATTTCATTCACTAAAATCCGTATTATCTGAACGTGGTCTAGGAACAACGGTTGGAGATGAAGGTGGTTTTGCACCTAACCTGTCATCCAATGAAGAGGCGATAGAAGTTATTTTAGATGCTATTACAAAAGCTGGCTATGTTGCAGGTGGTGATATTTTGCTTGGTTTAGATGTGGCAAGTTCAGAATTTTATAAGAATGGAATTTATACCCTTGAGTCAGAAAATTTAAAATTAAATTCACAAGAATTTTTAGAGTATTTAAAACCATGGTTTGAAAAGTATCCAATAATAACAATGGAAGATGGCATGGCTGAAGATGATTGGGATGGATGGAAACTATTAACAGAGAATCTTGGTAAAGACATCCAATTAGTTGGCGATGATCTTTTTGTTACAAACACATCAATACTTAGCAAAGGCATTAAAGAAAGTATCGGCAATTCAATTTTAATAAAAGTTAATCAAATAGGAACTCTTTCAGAAACACTTAATGCAATAAAAATGGCTAAAGAAGCCGGTTACACTGCTGTTATCTCGCATCGATCAGGCGAGACAGAAGATACAACAATTTCCGATCTTGCTGTAGCAACATCAGCTGGGCAAATAAAAACAGGTTCTTTATCGCGTTCTGATCGTGTTGCAAAATATAATCGTCTGATGAAAATTGAAGATGAATTACAAGGTAAAGCAAAATATTTGGGGCGAAGTGTATTTTATAATTTATCATAATTATTAAAGTGTTATTTATTTAGGAAATATTGATGAAATTTATTACTATAATTATGGTGTTGTTACTACTTCTCTTGCAGTATCGTTTGTGGACAGGTAATGGCAGTTTAGTTGAGGTAAGACATCTTAGAGATGAGATTAAAAACGTAAAATCTGAAAATGAACGTCTTAAAGAACGTAATCTCTCGTTAACTGCAGAAGTTTTTAATCTTAAACAAGGACACGAAGCTATAGAAGAAATTGCTCGTAGTGAAATGGGGATGATTAAGGATGGCGAGACTTTTTATCAAATTATCGATAATGCCAAACAACAATCTGATTCAAACTAAAAAATATGCAAAAAATTGATAAGTATTGGCTAGTTATCCCAGCTGCTGGAATTGGCAAACGAATGGAGAGCGATATTCCCAAGCAGTACGTTTCAGTACACGGAAAAACAGTTATTGAGCATACTATAGATAATTTTATTGGCCGCAAAGAAATTGAAAATATTTGTATCTCAATATCAGAGTCTGATACTCATTGGTCTACATTACCAATATCGAAAAATAAAAAAATGATAACGACTATAGGCGGCAATCAACGATACGAATCTGTTTATAATGGTTTATGTGCTTTACAAGATAAAGCGAATGACGATGATTGGGTGATAGTGCATGATGCTGTAAGACCATGCCTTAAAAAATCAATAATAGATAGATTAATTACTGATATAAGCTCACATGATGTAGGTGGAATTCTAGCTTTACCTTGTTTTGAAACGATGAAAAGAGTAAATAATAATAAACAAGTAGAAGAGACAATTAATAGAGAAATTATTTGGCGTGCACAGACACCCCAGATATTTAAATATAAAAAACTTTTATTGGCAATTGAAAAAGCAATTAATGAAAATATTCTCATAACCGATGAAGCAATGGCAATGGAATTATCAAATTATAAACCCATTGTTATTATGGGCGATGAAAAAAATATTAAAATAACCCATAAAACTGATCTTAAGCATTTAGAATTATTTCTTAAGGAAATACCATAAATATGCGAATTGGACATGGATATGATGCTCACCGATTGAAAGAGGGCAGGTCATTAATTCTGGGCGGAGTTAAGATTCCTTTTCAAAAAGGACTCGATGGTCATTCGGATGCAGATGTTGTTATTCATGCTTTGTGTGACGCACTGCTTGGCGCAATCGGATTAGGAGACATAGGAGCTCATTTTCCTGATAGTGACCCATCACTCAAAGATATTGATAGTCGGGTTTTATTAAAACAGGTCTCTAATATGATTAAAGGAAGTAACTTTTTAATAGGTAATGTGGACATTACCATTCTGGCAGACGAGCCAAAATTAGCGAAACACATACCAATAATGAAAAAAAATCTAGCAGATGATTTAAATAGTGAAATTTCGCTAGTAAATATTAAGGCAACAAAAACAGAAGGCATGGGATTTATTGGTCGCGGCGAGGGTATCTCCGCACATGCCGTTGTTTTACTGAATCCGGATGTTTGATAGCAAGATTCTTCAAATTCTACTGCTTTTTAAAAAGCACATATATTGCTCCAGTACCACCGTGCTTTTGCTGTGCTGAGCAGAATCCCCAAACCATTGGATGTTCTCGCAAAAATTCATTTAGTTTATTTTTAATTACCGGAAATTTTTCTTTTGATCCTAAACCTTTTCCATGAGTAATTTTGACGCAATAAATACCATCAAGCTGCCAACTAATCATCTTTTTTTTGAGTTTTTTTAATGTTTCAGTGATCGTGCATCCACGTAAATATAATTCGTCCTCATATCTAATTTTTCCTTGACATAATTTTTTAAATTCTTTGTTATTCTTGCCAGCTCTACAGAATTTTAATTTGGTGTTTCCATCAACTTTCTTCTCATATACTGCAGTTTTATTAATTTTGTAACTTATATCGATATTATTTTCTCTAACATGCGGTGATGGTTTAGGTTTACTAGAATCTTTACTGCTACTATTTTTGATTTTCTTGACAGCTCCAACGGCATCACGAAATTGTTTTTTTTCTTCATCTGAAACTTTCATTTTTTAATTTAACCATTCCCTTGCATTAATAAAAAATTTCATCCAAGGACTATATTCATACTTCCATTCTTCTGGGAACCAAGAAAATTGTTTGGTCAAAAAAACTCTTTCCGGATGAGGCATCATAATCGTAAAACGCCCATCTTCATTGGTAAATGCTGTTAGCCCATCTTTTGAGCCGTTGGGGTTATATGGGTATTTTTCGGTAGCTACGCCACTGTTATCAATATATCTCATGACTGCTAGCGATTGTTTTTCATTAGCTGTTGTAATTGTACGTCCCTCTCCATGCGCTACTACAATTGGAATTTGAGAACCTGTCATATCTTTGAAGAATAATGAAGGTGAATTCATTACCTCAATCATTATTAATCTAGCTTCAAATTGTTCCGATAGGTTTGGCAAAAAATCTGGCCAGGTAGCTGCACCAGGTATTAATTCACGAAGATGAGACATCATCTGGCAGCCGTTACATACACCAAGCGCAATTGTATTTTTACGATTAAAGAAATCTTCAAACATTTTCCTGAGATTATCATTGTATAAGATTGTTTTTGCCCAACCACCACCTGCGCCAAGAACATCTCCATACGAAAATCCACCACAGGCAACTAAACCATCAAATAAATCAAGCTTGATATTTTTATCTATTAAATCTTGCATATGAACGTCTAGGCAATCAAATCCTGCGCGATCAAAAGCAGCAGCCATTTCGAGCTGCCCATTTATCCCTTGCTCTCTAAGTATTGCTATTTTTGGTTTTTTCCCCTCATTTATAAGACGTAAATTTTTTTCGAGTTTAAAATCTGTATTAACAAAAATTCCCGGATCATTTTTATTTACGTTATTTTCATATTCTTGTTTAGCGCATTTAGGATTATCCCTAAGAGATTGTAGTTGATAGCTCGTTTCTATCCATTTACGATGTAGCTCATTAATTTCAGCACTTAATACTCGTTTTTTGTTAAATGTGAGATTGAATTTATGATCGTTATTAATCGTTCCTATGGCATGTATATTTCTTTCATCTAATCCAGTTTGTGTAAAAGTTTTTCTTACGTTATTTTCACTACTTTTATTTATTTGTATTATTGCTCCTAATTCTTCATTGAATAAATTTTCAATTAAATTTCCAGCCAAATTAATATCAATATCAATGCCAGCATGACTTGCGAATGCCATTTCACATAAAGTTACAAAAAGCCCACCATCAGATCGGTCATGGTAGGCAGTTATTAACCCTGATTCATTAAGAATCTGTATTGATTGAAAAAATGCGGCTAATACTTTTGAATCTTCTAAATCTGGTGTCTCATTACTAATTTCATGATATACCTGACACAACGCTGAGCCGCCAAGTCGTTTCTTCCCATTCGCCAAATCTATAAGCAATAATATTGATGTTTCATCATTTTTCAGCTGTGGTGTTAATGATTGTCTTACATCAAGGACTCTTGAAAAAGCGGATATGTTTAATGATATTGGCGCGATTACTTTTTTTTGTATTTCCTTTTCCGACCATACTGTACTCATTGATAGAGAATCTTTTCCAACAGGAATACAGATCTCTAATTCTTTACATAACTGGCTAACGGCAGATACCGTGTTATACAATTTTGCATCTTCTTCTAACTCTCCACAGGCAGCCATCCAATTTGCAGACAAACTAATATCTTCGATTTTAAGAATACGTGCTGCCGATATATTTAGGATTGCCTCTGATAATGCCATTCGACCAGATGCCGGGGCATCTATTAGAGCGATAGGCGTACGCTCTCCAACTGCCATTGCTTCGCCCGTGAAGTCATAAAACGATGAGCTGGTAATAGCACAATCTGCAACAGGTACTTGCCAGGGACCTACCATCTGATCGCGAACAACTAATCCAGATACAGAGCGGTCACCAATTGTAATCAAAAAACTTTTACTTGCGACGGCTGGGAGTTTCAAAATACGATCAATTGTCATTTCCAAATCTAATTGTGATGTATCGAAATTCTTATTTTTTTGAAAACTACTGTATACACTTCTTTTAGTTTTTGGTAAGTCTCCAAGTAGTATAGATATTGGAATATCAATTGTGCGATTTTTATAGTGAGTATCGTCTAGGATTAATTGTTTCTTTTCGGTACTATTGCCAAGAACTGCAAATGGTGCCCGTTCTCGTTTACAAAGTTTTTCGAATTCCTTAATTTTTTTAGCAGCAATTGCAAGAACATAGCGTTCTTGCGATTCGTTACACCAGATACCCATTGGCGACATACTTAATTCATCATTCGGTATTTCTCGAAGGTTTAATTTAGCCCCCTGGTTACTGGCGCTAACTAATTCTGGTAAGGCATTTGAAAGCCCCCCGGCGCCAACGTCATGAATACTGAGAATAGGATTATCATTTCCAAGCGACCAACATCCATCAATTACTTCTTGGCAGCGGCGTTGCATTTCTGCGTTATCACGTTGAACTGAGGCAAAATCAAGCGAAGCATCACTTGCACCTGAAGTCATGGAAGAGGCCGCACCGCCACCTAGACCAATCAACATAGCAGGTCCTCCTAGCACAATTAGATTTGTATCGTTTGGTATATCTTCTTTTTTAACATCAGATTTCCGAATCATTCCATATCCACCAGCTAGCATAATAGGTTTGTGGTAGCCGTATATTAAAGAGTCCGATTTTTTTTGTTCGTAAGTACGGAAATAACCACAAAGAGCAGGGCGACCAAATTCATTATTGTATGATGCAGCGCCGATTGGTCCTTCAATCATAATATCTAAGGCGGAGACGATGCGGTCTGGTTTTCCATTATCTTGTTCCCATGGTTGTTCGTAATTAGGAATATTTAGATTTGAAACCGTAAAACCAGTCAAACCCGCTTTAGGTTTACCACCTTTTCCTGTTGCCGCTTCATCTCTTATTTCACCTCCTGAACCAGTAGCAGCACCTGAATATGGTGAAATTGCGGTAGGATGATTATGAGTTTCCACTTTCATTAATATATGGATACCTTCTTTTTTATAGTTATATTGATGTTTCTTTGGATCTGCAAAAAATCTTAAACCAGAAAACCCTGCCATTACCGCTGCATTATCATCATAGGCAGAGAGAGTATTTCCAGGATTTTTTTTATGTGTTTGACGTATCATAGAAAATAGCGAGTCTTCTTTTTTTGTATCATCAATTATCCACTCGGCATTAAATATTTTATGTCGACAATGTTCCGAGTTAGCCTGAGCAAACATCATTAACTCTACATCAGTCGGATTTCTTTTTAATTCATTGAAAGCTTGGAATAGAAAATTTATTTCATTTTCTGATAAGGCTAGTCCCATATTTAAGTTAGTTTTTTCTAGTTCATCAATACCTTTACCTAAGATGTCTATTATTTCTAGTGGCGTAGGCTCTGTTGTTTCAAATAATTTTTCAGCTTCATTTTCATCCTCAATAATAATTTCTGTCATCCGGTCATGAATCAAGGGCCCTACCTTTTCAATTTGTTTTTTCGTTAATTTTTTTTCATTAGATATCTCGAATAGATAAATTACCCCCCTCTCAATACGCGTTATTTTTGTTAACCCGGAGTTATGAATTATATCGCTTGCTTTGCTTGACCATGGGGAAATCGTTCCAAGCCTCGGAATGACTACCAATTGACTATTTTTAGTGGAAGAATTATAGGTTTCACCATAATTTAATAGTTCACCTAGTTGCGCAAGTTCTTTTTTGTTTAAGGTCTTATTTTCGTTAATAAAGTGAATAAAGCGCGTTTGGATTGAAATTATTTCAGGTGTGTAGGCTTGTACTGACGAGAGTAATTTATTAATCCGGAATTTAGATAGTGCATTACAACCTTGCAGTATCAGCATTAATTTTTTCTTTTATTGAATGAAGGAAGATACATAATATTATCAGTTCTTTCTGTCTCACGCGAAAACTATTTTTTTATTCAACTTCCTCCACTTTTACGAAAATATTGCTTTTTTCATTACTGTATTGTTTCTTATTGATGAAGTTTCTCTTATCTGATGAACTAAGGCTTTGGTCAACACCACCAATAGGTACCCATTTACCAAGTTTACCATGTATAATGGTGTTAATCTTTTGGACATTTACAATATTTTTTTCCTTTTTATTAATTTTTGCGAAGTGCGGTGAAATTGTAAGCACTACATTATCACCTTGTAATTTTGGCGTAACATAAAAACCAGAACTAACATTGTGATGTTTAATATTCTCCTGAACAATAATCGCTCCTGATGTAACAATATTTGTTTGACTCTTCACGGGGATCAACCGCCCCATATTAATAAAAGCTGGATTTCCCTCAAGCGTATTGACATAAAAAACATTACCCTCTTGCTCCTGAGATTTTTCATATGATTTTCTATATCGAATCACATCTCCTTTACTGTTTTTATTTTGTATAGCAACACCTTTTTTACTTATATCTGGCGCTTTAATTTTTATATTCTTTGAGTCAAATTTTATCGATAATACATCCTCTTCAGTATTTAATTTATTATTGTTACTTCTCTTGACGCTAATCAATAATTTACGAGGAGCGCTGTCTATTTGTTCAAGAATAGATTTAATTAGCTCGATGTTTGACGGTGTTGTTTTCACTATCAATTGATTATTCATCCCGGTTACAGTGCCTCCTTTTATAACGAGTGGTTTAATGATTGGAATAACATCTTCAACCATACGATTTTTCATGGGGATGATTTCAATTTTCATTGATTCTGCGACAGAAGCACTAGTGCATATCGTAAAAACTAAAAATATTGTAATTATTTTTTTGTTCATATGTGTATTCGACGTAAATTCTTATCAATTAAAGCTACTTCCCATATTTCTTGAAATATGCCTAACAAATTTTTACATTCTCGATGGCTATTGAAATTAATTTTACCTTCATAGCGTTTTGCATTTTCACGATAAAGATAACCGACTTCATCAGCTATAAGTATTGCTTTATTAAAGTTTTTATATTCCGGTGAAATTTTACGTAGTTCAATGAAGCTCGATAATTTTGAAGATAAATATAAAATTTTGTGATCTATATTGAGGATAGATTCAACATCAGATACGAGAATACGAATTTGTGCTCGACGTCCATTCAGCGCTAAATTTTTGAGTGCTTCTAGAAAATCTGATTGATTATAAATTAAGGGCTCAAGATCTTTAGAAATAATATTAAGCTTTTGTGATGATTGTTTTGTAAGCTCTAATATTGCATCGTAAGCTTCCTTTCGTGTTTCTACTATTGACACTTCATCAAGTGATTCACCTAATCTTAATTCATTAAGACCATGCATATCTATTATTTATTGTTTCTTATTTATCGATTTTGCTTGTTTTTCAGCATTACCTATGTAATTACTCGGAGTTAATTTTTTTAATTTTGATTTAGCATCATCAGGAATATCAAGTTTTTCGATAAAATTATGAAGTATCTCTTTATTAATTTTTTGTCCATGAGATATTTCCTTTAGTTTTTCATATGCATTTTCGATATTGTAACAGCGCATTACAGTTTGAACGGCCTCTGTTAGGACTTCCCATGAATTTTCTAGGTCTTGATTTATTATTTTACTATCTATCTCGATTTTTGAGAGTCCTGTTAAACATGAATCAAGTGCAATTATGGAATGCGCTATTACGGGACCAGTATTCCTAAGGACTGTTGAGTCTGTTAGATCTCTTTGCCATCGCGAAGTAGGTAATTTCATAGCTAGGTGCTCAAGAATGTTATTTGCAAAACAAAAATTACCTTCTGCATTCTCAAAGTCTATAGGATTAACTTTATGTGGCATTGTTGAAGAACCTACCTCTCCTTTAATTGGTTTTAATACGAAATAACCAAGAGATATATAGCTCCACAGGTCACGACAGAGATCGACCAAAATTGTATTAGAACGAATTAACGCATGGAAATATTCAGCCATATAATCATGTGATTCTATCTGTGTTGTGTGCGGATTCCATGTAAGACCAAGCCCTTCCACAAATTCCTTTGATATAATCATCCAATCAAGATCTGGATAGGCAGCATAATGAGCGTTAAAATTACCCACGGCACCATTTAACTTTCCAAGTAGCTCAATATTTCTAAATACTTTTATTTGTCTTGAAAGGCGATTTACATATATAGCCATTTCTTTACCTAGAGTTGTTGGCGAGGCAGTTTGACCATGAGTTCTAGATAGCATAGCGACAGATGCATAATCAGCCGACATTTTTTGTAAGGCACTAATTATTTTTTGTAATTTAGGGGCTAATATATTTTCTCGCGCCTCTTTTAGCATTAAGGCATAACTTAGATTATTAACATCTTCGGAAGTGCAAGCGAAATGAATAAACTGACTTATATTTTTTAATTTAGTATCTGATTGAATTTTTTCCCGAATAAAATATTCGACTGCTTTCATATCATGATTCGTTGTTTTTTCTATTTCTTTTATTTTTTTAGCATCTTCAATAGAAAAATTATTTTTTATATTGTCAAGCAACGAAATTGAGTCAGCAGAAAAGGATTCAATTTCTTTTATGTCGGAAATATTTGAGAGTTTTTTAAGCCATTCTACTTCTACTAGTACTCGGAATTTAAATAATCCATATTCACTGAACACAGGTTTAAGTACATCAGTTTTATTTTGGTATCGACCATCAACTGGTGAAATTGCTGTAAGCGCTGATAGATCCATAATCACCCGATTAGTTTGATTTCTTGTCGATTATACATATATTAAGACAGATAAAATCATCTAAAGTTCTTTTTATGGCGAAGGATTTGGAATTTTTTCATGTATAGATTCGATTTCTTTTATAATTTCACTCGAAAGCTTAACATTGATACTTTCAATATCGATTTTTAGTTGCTTCATTGATGTTGCACCAATTATGTTGCTGGTTAAGAATGGCCGACCTGAAACATAAGATAGCGCCATTTGTGATGGATCTAAACCATTTTTCTTAGCAAGATCGACATAAGCTTCAGTTGCTTGAATTGCTCTAGGGTTTAGGTAGCGGTCGAATCTTTCAAAAAGTGTTAGACGTGCACCCTCAGGTTTTTGATTATTCAAATATTTTCCACTTAACGCACCAAATGCGAGTGGAGAGTAGGCAAGTAATCCGACTTGTTCACGATGGGCAAATTCTGAAATACCAATTTCAAAAGTACGGTTTAATAAATTATAAGGATTTTGAATACTAACAATTCTGGGTAATTTTTTTTCTTTTGAAATATGCAAGTATTCAGCACAACCCCAAGGTGTCTCATTAGAAATTCCAATCATTCTAATTTTCCCCTGCTTAACAAGATCATCAAGCACTGCAAGAGTTTCAGATATCGGTACTCCATCCTTTTCTGGGGCATGAAAATAGGCTAATTTTCCAAAAAAATTGGTATCACGATCAGGCCAATGCATTTGGTAAAGATCAATATAATCTGTTTTAAGACGTCTCAGCGAATCATCCAA
>Ga0208764_10001351_pt1 | contig 15749 bp, 12 predicted proteins | sample ETNtaG_18_FD_185762 | JGI IMG/M metagenome (GOLD analysis project Ga0208764, IMG submission 185762) | Marine microbial and viral communities from oxygen minimum zone, Eastern Pacific Ocean - ETNP201302SV91 (SPAdes) (version 2) | ecosystem: Environmental > Aquatic > Marine > Oceanic ... | reverse complement strand
ATTGTAGCTTCTAACCTTGGATTTGCTCCTACCAAAAGAATAAAATCACTATCCTCTATACCATTAATTTTTGAATTAAAAATATAGTTCATTCTTTCTTCTGGATTTATATAAATTTTATCTTCTCTACATTCTAAATTTTTTGACCCTAGGCAATGGTTAAAAAATAATTTAAAACTATACATCATCTCTAAATCTGCTAAATCACCAACAACACCTCCTATTTGATCTGGTTTTAGCTCACTGAATTTATTAATTAAAATTTTTAAAACTTCATTCCATGAGGTTTTTTTTAATTTTCCATTTTCCCTAATATAAGGTGTGTCTAATCTTTGTTTCAAAAGTCCGTCACAGGCATACCTTGTTTTGTCTGAGATCCATTCTTCATTAATATCCTCATTTACTCTAGGCAAAACTCTTTTTACTTCCCATCCGTACGTATCAACTCTAATGTTAGAACCAACGGCATCCATAACATCTATGGTTTCCGTTTTTTTAAGATCCCAAGGTCTTGATTCAAAAGCATAAGGTTTAGATGTAAGAGCTCCAACTGGACACAAATCTATAACATTACCTGATAACTCTGATTCCATAGATTTTTCTAAATATGTAGTAATTTCTGTGTCCTCACCTCTGCCAATTGCGCCTAATTCTGGTATACCGGCAACTTCAGTAGCAAATCTTATACATCTTGTACAATGAATACATCTTGTCATTTGAGTTTTGATTAAAGGGCCCATATGTTTTTCTTTAACTTGTCTTTTGTTTTCTTTATATCTGGAGTTATCAAAACCATAAAAAAGTGATTGATCCTGTAAATCACATTCACCACCTTGGTCGCACACAGGACAATCTAGAGGATGATTTGCTAGTAAAAATTCCATTACACCTTTTCTTGCTTTCTCTACTAAAGTTGTATTAGTTTTTATTTTCATTCCATCGGTTGCCGGCATTGCGCATGATGCGATTGGTTTATGAGATTTTTCCATTTCAACTAAACACATTCTGCAGTTGCCGGCTATAGAAAGTCTTTCGTGATAACAAAATCTTGGTATTTCGGCTCCAGCTAATTCACAAGCCTGCAATACTGTCATGCCTTCTTCAAATTCTACTTCTTTATTATTTACTATAATTTTAGGCACTATCTTTCTCCAAAAGATGTTGATCTATAAGGTAAGGAATTTCAGATTTTTTCTTAATCAAAGGCTCTTCGTGACTTCTTTTTTCTATTTCCTTCCTAAAATGACGTAGTAAGCCTTGAACTGGCCAAGACGCTCCTTCTCCAAAGGCGCAAATTGTATGACCTTCAATTTGTTTAGTAACATCATGTAAAAGATCTATTTCTTTATAAGTCGATTCTCCTACTGACATTCTTTCAAGCATTCTCCACATCCAACCACAGCCTTCTCTACAAGGAGTGCACTGTCCACAACTTTCATGTTTATAAAATTTTGCAATTCTTGCTATACATTTAACTATGTCTTGATCTTTATTAATAACTACAACTCCAGCCGTCCCTAAACCACTTTTTGCTTTTATAAGGGAATCAAAATCCATTGTAATTGTTTCACATATGTTTTTAGGCAGCAAAGGCATGGATGATCCTCCTGGTATAACTGCTTGAAGATTGTTCCATCCTCCAACCACACCACCAGCATGCTTTTCTATTAAATCTTTTAAGGGTACTCCCATTTCCTCTTCAACATTACATGGGTTGTTTACATTTCCAGAAATACAAAAAATTTTTGTCCCTGTGTTTTTAGGTTTTCCTAATGAAGCAAACCATTTGGCTCCTCTTTTGAGAATAGTTGGAATTACAGCAATTGTTTCAACATTATTTACTATAGTTGGACATCCATAAAGACCTACAAGAGCAGGGAAAGGAGGCTTCAATCTTGGTAAGCCTTTATTTCCTTCTAAACTTTCTAGTAAAGCTGTTTCCTCTCCACATATATATGCACCAGCACCATAATGAATAAAAATATCAAGATCCCATTCTGAGCCACACGCATTTTTTCCTAAAAAATTTTTTATATATGCCTGGTTAATTGCTTCTTGTAATTTTTGTCCTTCTCTAAAATACTCACCTCTTATATAAATGTAACAAGTGTGTGCACCAATAGCATAACTTGCAATTAAACATCCTTCTATCAATTTTTGAGGTTCAAACCTTAATATATCTCTGTCTTTACATGTTCCTGGTTCAGATTCGTCTGCGTTAATTACAAGGTAATGAGGTCTAGAGCCAATTTGTTTTGGAGCAAATGACAATTTTAATCCAGTTGGAAAACCAGCTCCTCCTCTTCCACGCAACTCTGAATCTTTAATTTCTTTTATAATAAAATCTTTTCCTTTTGAAAGAATATCTTTTGTTTGTGACCAATCTCCTCTTTCAATTGCGCGATCAATTTCCCAACCAAGATCGTTATATAGATTTTTAAATATTCTATCTTCGTCTTTAAGCATTTTTAACCTCTAATAAAGTAGTTCTATTTTTTTCCGGAGCACTACTTTTTCTATTCTTAGCTGAACCTGGTTTTGGAAGTTCATCATTTAATAACTTTTTGATTATTTCTTCAGCTTTGGTTTCATCCAAATCTTCATAATAATCTTGATTAATTTGCATCATCGGTGCATTTACGCACGCTCCCAGACATTCTACTTCTACCCAGGAACATGTTTTATTTTTTGACAATTCTTTCTGTTTTTCAGAAATATTTTTTTTGCATATTTCCGTAATTTTATTTGCTCCTCTGATCATACATGGTGTAGTCGTGCAAACTTGAACGAAATATTTTCCTACTGGTGATAGGTTAAACATTGAATAAAAAGTAACAACCTCATAAACTTTTATATAAGGAATATTTAATAGATTGGCTATATATTTTACTCCCGCTATTGGAATCCAATTGTTATTTTGATTTTGAGCCAAATAGAGTAAAGCTAAAATAGCACTAGCTTTTTTCTCCTTTGGATACTTTTTTATTTCTATTTTAGCTTTTTCCAAATTTTCAGCAGTGAATTCAAATAATTCCGGTTGCGCTTTAGATATTTTTTTTAAATTCATCTATCTACCTCTCCAAAAACAATGTCTAGTGAACCTAGTACAGCTGGAACATCAGCTAACATATGCCCTTTCAATAAATAATCCATGGCTTGTAAATGAGAAAATCCAGGAGCTCTTATTTTGCATTTGTAGGGTTTGTTGCTGCCATCAGATATAAGATAAACTCCAAATTCACCTTTGGGAGCTTCTACAGCAACATATACTTCTCCTTTTGGAACTCTATAACCCTCGGAAAACAATTTAAAATGGTGTATTAGAGCTTCCATAGAATTTTTTATATCTTTTCTATTTGGAGGTGTAATTTTTCCATCTATAGACTTAACGGGACCCGGAGGCATTTTTTTAATACAATCTTTAATAATTGCACTACTTTCTCTCATTTCTTCTATCCTACAAAGATAACGGTCGTAACAATCACCATTTTTTCCAATTGGAATTTTAAAATTAAAATCCTCATAACTTTCATAAGGTTGAGATTTTCTTAAATCCCATGGTACACCTGACCCTCTCAGCATAACTCCTGAAAAACTATGTTCTAAAGCTTCCTGTTTTGTTACAATCCCAATATCTACATTTCTTTGCTTAAAAATTCTGTTATCCGTTAAAAGTGTCTCTAGATCGTCTATTACTTTTGGAAAATTTTCGCAGAATAATCCAATGTCATCTGTCAGTCCTCTAGGCAAATCTTTATGGACTCCGCCTGGTCTAAAGTAATTTGCATGCAATCTTGATCCAGATACCCTCTCATAAAAAGTCATTAAAGTTTCTCGTTCTTCAAAACCCCAAAGTGATGGCGTTAATGCTCCAACATCTAACGCTTGGGTAGTTATATTTAAAAGATGACTTAAAATTCTGCCAATCTCACAAAATAAAACTCTAATATATTGACCTCTTATAGGAACCTCTATTTTTAAAAGTCTTTCTATTGCTAAAGCAAAAGCATGCTCTTGATTCATTGGGGCTACGTAATCAAGGCGGTCAAAATATGGAATTGCCTGAGTATATGTCTTATGTTCAATTAATTTTTCTGTTCCTCTATGTAAAAGCCCAATATGCGGATCAATTTTTTCTACAACTTCACCATCCAATTCTAGTATTAATCTTAATACGCCATGGGCCGCAGGATGTTGTGGGCCAAAATTTAAATTCATAGTTTTAGTTTTTTTAGTCATTATTTATCTTTTTTTACTTCTGAATCTTCATTATTATATTTAGTTCCTTCCCAAGGGCTTTGAGAATCAAATTCACGATATTCTTGTTCTAACTTAACTGGTTCATAAATTACCTTTTTTTTATCCTCGCTATATCTAACCTCGGTATGACCGGTTAAAGGAAAATCTTTTCGAAGCGGATGTCCTTCAAAACCATAATCGGTAAGAATTCTTCTCAAATCAGGATGATCTCTAAATGAAATTCCATACATATCAAAAATCTCTCTTTCCATCCAATTCGCTGATGGAAAAATTTTAGTTATTGAAGGAACTTTATCTTTTTCATCGATGTTAGTATTAATTATAATTCTTGAATTGTGTTCATGACTTAGCATCAAATAAACAATTTTAAATCTTTTTTCTTTACGAGGAAAATCAACAGCTGTTATATCAATTAATTGTTTAAATTTACATTTTTCATTAGTTTTCAAAAATAAGATTGTTGAAATAATATCTTCAGTATTAATGTCAATATAAAGTTGTCCAAAATTAATTTCTGATTTCTTTACTGCTGTTGATAAGCCTGAATTAATTGCTTTCTCTAAATCATTAAGAGCTATGGACATTTTATCTCTCTAAACTGCCTTCTCTTCTAATTTTTTTTTGCAATTGTAAGATTCCATAAAGCAAAGCTTCTGCTGATGGTGGGCACCCAGGAACATAAATATCTACTGGGACAACTCGATCACATCCTCGAACAACTGAATATGAATAATGATAATATCCTCCTCCATTTGCACAACTTCCCATTGATATTACATATCTTGGCTCTGGCATTTGATCATAAACTTTTCTAAGAGGTGCTGCCATTTTATTTGTCAGCGTTCCAGCAACTATCATTACATCGGACTGTCTAGGTGACGCTCTAGGTGCGGCTCCAAATCTTTCCAAATCATATCTTGGCATTGATGTTTGCATCATTTCAACAGCACAGCAAGCGAGACCAAATGTCATCCAGTGTAAAGATCCTGTTCTTGCCCAATTAATTAAATTTTCTGATGATGTAGTAATAAAACCCTTCTTACTAAAATCTTTAGAAATTTTTTCAAATTCTTCTGGTATTTTTTCTTCTTTATTGTTTAAATTTATCATTTTAATCCCAGTCTAAAGCTCCTTTTTTCCATTCATATATAAAACCAACAGTTAAAACGAAGAGAAAAATCATCATTGACCAAAAACCTAAAGAGCCAATATTTCCAAGAGATATTGCCCAAGGAAACAAAAATGCTATTTCTAAATCAAAAATAATAAATAAAATTGCTACCAAATAAAATCTTACATCAAATTCCATTCTTGAATCGTTAAACGCTTCAAAGCCACATTCGTATGCCGAAAGTTTTTCCGGATCAGGGTTTTTTGGTGAAAATAAAAAATTTAGAACGATAAAACCTATACTTAGGCCCAAAGCTACGAAAAGGAAAAGTATAATAGAAAAATAATCTTTTAAAAAATCAGCAAGCATTTTATCCTCTATCTATATAGCACATTTTTTTCCACATACAGACGCGAGATTTTCACTTATTAAATTATTAACAAGTCAAAATTTAGGGGAAAACGAGAAAAATTTCCCGCCATCAAATAATCTAGATATGAGTGGCGGGAGTGACCGGGCTCGAACCGGCGACCTCCTGCGTGACAGGCAGGCGCTCTAACCAACTGAGCTACACCCCCAAAATGGTGGGCGCTGAAGGACTCGAACCTACGACCCTCTCGGTGTAAACGAGATGCTCTACCAACTGAGCTAAGCGCCCCATAATCTTTTCAAGCTTTTACATTACACTATTAGTAAAGTAAATTTAATTCTCTAAATCTTTAATACTTATAAATTTATGGGCTAAATCACTATTTCTTTTTTTAATTTCCTCAAAAAAATTCCAAGCTAAGACTAAAGCACAATCAGGCTTAGTTTTTATTTTATCTTTCGAAACAATTGGAATTTTCATGCCAGGTAAAAACTTTCCATGCTTTAAATTATTGTCTTCAACAATACATCCTATTTCATCTGATATTCCAAAGAAGTTTAAAGCTGTTGTTGCTTTAGCGGGTGAACCATAACCTATTATTTTATTATTTTCACTTTTAAGTTTTAAAATATTTTTTCTAATATTATCCCTAATTTTATATACTTTTTTAGCAAAATTTTGGTAAGTTTCATATTTTTTTATACCAAATCTTTCTTCTTCTTTTATTAGATCTTTAACGCTGTTTTCAATTTTAGTTTTTTTATCTTTTTTAATATAAATTCTTATAGACCCTCCGTGTGTTTTAACTCTTTCGGCTCTAAAAATTTTTGCTTCATGCTGATTAAAAAAGTTAATAAGAGAAGTTAAAGACCAGTAATTATAATGTTCATGATATATGTTATCAAAAGTTAAATCTTTTAAAGTATTTAATAGATATTGAACTTCAATAATTATAGTTCCATTCTTAGCTAAAAGTTTAAACATGCACTCAGCCATTTCTTTTAATTTATCAGAGTGTGCAAAAACATTGGAGGCTAAAATTAAATCCGAATTTTTTTTAATCTTATTTAGATTACTTTTTTCTAGAAAGCCATTGAATGTTTTAATTTTATTTTTATTAGCTAATTTTGCCAAATTTTTAGCAGGTTCAATTCCTAATATTTTTTTAAATCCTAAATCTTTAAATGGTTTTAATGCAACTCCATCATTACTTCCTATATCAATTATATAAGACTTTTTTTTATTTAATTTAAAATCTTTTATATATTTTTTTGCTGCTTCAACAAAATGTTCTCTAAAAGATTTAGATGTTGAAGATGTATACAAATAATTTGAAAAGATTTTTTTAGGATTAACTGCTACAGATAATTGACAATTGTGACATTTATCACAATAATTCATTTCTAAAGGATACAATTCACATTTTTCATCTTTTTTGCTTAGTAAATTATTTGCTAGAGGTTGGTAACCTAATGAAATAACTCTCTTAAGTTTTGTATTTCCACATGACCTACAATCAAACTTGTAGCAACTTAACAATAAATTTTTTTCATTGTCATCCACCAATATATGTCTTACGGTATGAGTAACTCCGTAGTTCTCGTGCTCTCTTTCTCCTCTTACTAAATTTAAAAAAACTGTATCCTTAGAAAAAACCATTGCATGTGCTGTATTTGGTTTAGTTACTATTAATTGTCCTTCATCTACTAAGTGGGTAATCTTTGGTGAATTTTTATTTAATAGATCTTTGTAAATACTTATAAATTGACCTTTAGTTACCAAACATTTTTGTTCTTGTATCGGGTGGTAATGATTTGCTCTTGTAGTCCCTTTTTTTGAATCTATTAAACCTATTAAATTTACAGGCTCGGGCAATTCATGATTGCTAATTTTTCCACGTATATCGATAAATTCTTTCTCACCATTTTTAACATGCTCTAAATCTTTTATTTTGTTTAGTTTAGACCACTTGAAAATCATTTCTTTAATACTTTCGTCTAAATTATATAAAAATTTAAAACCTGTTTTTAAAATTTTCTTATTTGATAAAGAAAATCCCAAATTGGGAATTTCGTCATTGGTTTCTTTTAGACTAATTCTTGGATTGTTTTTTTTACAGATTTCAGCTACTTCTTTTACAGTTATAGTATCTTTGGTTAAATTAAATAACTCTGATGAAATATCTTCTTTTTCTTCCATATATTTAAAACATCTTGCTACATCAACTAGCGGCACCAAACTTTTAATTTGTCTGCCTCCAGCAAAAAGTTTCAAAACTCCGTTTTGAGATGCAATTTTAGAAAAAAGGTTTGGCATAATATCAATGCGGGCTGTGTCTGTTGAATATCCGTAAACTGAACCTAGCCTTAGAATTATATAATTTTTTCCAGATTTTTTTAATTGTGTTTCATTGATTGATTTAGAGCTTGAATAAGAAAGTATTGGTTTTGTATCTTCATCTTCAAGTATATCACTCTTAACTTTCTCAACTCCTTCATATACTACATGAGTAGATGGAAAAATTATTTTGCATTTATCACCTATAGCATCAATTATATTTTGTGTACCCTGCTCTGCTACTAATTTAATTTTAGAATCTTTATTAACATTGCTTTCACTTTTAACTCTTGGCACATCAGTTATTCCTGCTAGATGATGAACAATGTCTGCATCCTTACAATATCTATTAACTAAACTTTTATCTAATATGTCTCCATGAACAAAATCAATATTCCAGTTTCTCAGCTGATTAACTCTTTCAGATATAAATCTATTATCAATTACCAAAATTTCATTATTCCAACTTACTCCTGAATATATTTTACAGAGTTCAGTTCCTATATACCCAAGTCCACCGGTTATAACGATTTTTTTACCCATAATTATTATTGTTCTTTATTAAAATTAGATCTTTATGTTATTACTATGGCAAAGACTTATATTATATAAATTTAATTTTCAATTATATATGAAAATCTACGATTGTTTTCAATTTTTCGACGAAGAGATGCTTTTAGATCTTAGACTAAACATATTGGATAAATATGTTGATAAATTTGTTATTACGGAATCAACTTATATGCATAGCGGAAAACCTAAAAAATTAAATTTTAATATTAATAATTTCATAAAATTTAAGGACAAAATTATTTATAATGTCGTTGATAAGGAACCTTCAAACTTGGAGGTAATAAATCAAAATGACAACAAGGATATTAGAGGGAGCAAATTAATTAATAATAGTTTAAAAAGAGAAAACTACCAAAGAGAAATGGGAATGATTTCTTTGAATAATGTTTTTGATGAAGACCTGATTTTAATTAACGACATCGATGAAATTCCAAATTTTGAAAAGATTAATTTTAATAATATAAAAAAAAAAATAATTATATTTAAACAAAAGACATTTTGTTACAAATTCAATTTACTTTATGATAATTTAGTATGGCACGGTTCCAAGGCATGTAAAAAAAAATATTTTATATCTCCGCAATGGTTAAGAAATGTTAGACATAGAAAATATCAAATTTGGAGATTTGATATATTTTTTTCAAAAAAAAAATATAATAATATTCATTATGTTGAAAATGGTGGTTGGCATTTTACTAATATAAAATCCCCTGAATTGTTAGAAAAAAAATTCAAAAATTTTCTGCATCATCAAGATTTTGAATACAGTGGATTAAAATTAGACGATATCAAAGAAAAAATTAATAATAAAAAAATTCTCTACGATTTAGGAGTGGATCAACGTGATTATAAATGGAGTGGTACAAAAACATTAAAAAAAGTAAATTTGTCAGAAATGCCAAAATATTTATCTAATAATTACCAAAAATATTCAAAATGGTTTGATAAATAGGTTAGTGAGCTATTTCTGTAGATGATTCTGATGTTTTAGATTTTGATAATTTTTCTACTTCTATCCACTCAACAGGCTTCAATTCTTTTACCAGTGCGATTTTAAGAACTTCATCTACACTTTTTACTGTTTTAATTTCAATATTATTTAATATATTTTTAGGAATTTCTGCTAAATCTTTTTTGTTATCTTCTGGTATTATAACTTTAGGAATTCCAGCTCTATGGGCAGCCAAAAGTTTTTCTTTAAGACCTCCGATTGGCAAAACATGTCCTCTTAAAGTCACTTCTCCAGTCATTGCAATATTTCTATCAACGGGTATTGAAGTTATTGATGATACTATTGATGTTACCATAGCTATTCCTGCAGAAGGTCCATCTTTTGGTGTGGCTCCCTCTGGAACGTGAATATGAAAATCTTTTTTTTCAAAAATTGGCGGTATAATTCCAAACTCTAAAGATTTAGATCTAACATAAGATTTTGCTGCTTTTACAGACTCTTGCATAACATCACCAAGTTTTCCGGTAATTTGCATTTTTCCTTTTCCAGGCATTGTAGCTGACTCAATTTTTAATATTTCGCCACCAAATTCTGTCCAAGCCAAGCCTGTAACAATCCCAATTTTGTTTTCGGTTTCTATTTCTCCATATTTAAATTTTTTCACACCCAAGAAATCATGTAGGTTTTCTGTGTTAATTTTATTATCGGTTGTTTTGTTAACTAATATATTTTTTACTGTCTTTCTTGCTAACTTAGAAATTTCTCTTTCTAAATTTCGAACACCAGATTCTTTTGTGTAACTTCGAATAACATCCTTAAGTATATTTGGATTTAAATTTAACTCATTAACTTTAAGACCATTTTCTTTAATTTGTTTAGGTATTAGATAATTTGTAGCAATGTTAATTTTTTCATCTTCTGTGTAACCTGGAATTCTAATTACTTCCAATCTATCAAGAAGAGGAGGTAAAATATTTAATGTATTTGCTGTAGTCACAAACATAACATCAGAAAGGTCATAATCTACTTCTAAGTAATGGTCATTAAAATTAACATTTTGTTCTGGATCTAATGCTTCCAATAATGCAGAGGATGGATCTCCACGATAATCTGATCCTACTTTGTCTATTTCATCAAGTAAAAAAAGTGGATTTTTTGTACCAGCTTTTTTCATTTGTTGAATAATTTTTCCTGGTAAAGATCCTATATAAGTTCTTCTGTGACCTCTAATTTCTGCCTCATCTCTTATTCCCCCTAAAGACATACGAACAAATTTTCTTCCAGTGGATCTTGCGATAGATTTTCCTAGTGAAGTTTTTCCTACACCAGGTGGACCTACTAAACATAGTATAGCTCCTTTAATTTTTCCTACTCTCTTTTGAACAGCTAAATACTCAAGTATTCTTTCTTTAACTTTATCTAAACCATAATGATCTTGGTCTAAGATATTTTTAGCTTCATCGATGTCAATACTATCTAATTTTTTAGTTTTATTGTACCAAGGAAGCTCTGTCATCCAGTCAAGGTAATTTCTTACTACAGTAGCTTCAGCAGACATTGAGCTCATAGTTTTCAATTTTTTGAGTTCTGAAATGCATTTTTTTGAAGCCTCTTTTGTCATTTTTGCTTTAATTATAGCTTTTTGCAAATTTGCAATTTCATCTTTTCCATCCTCTATTTCACCAAGTTCTTTTTGAATGGCTTTCATTTGTTCATTTAAGTAATATTCCCTTTGGGTTTTTTCCATTTGATTTTTAACTCTTCCTCTAATTCTTTTTTCAACACCAATCACATTAATTTCGTTATTTATGTGTTCCATTAATTTTTCTAATCTTATTTTTAAATCAAATGTTTCAAGTAATTTTTGTTTTTCAGAAATTGATATATTTAATTGTCCAGAAATATGATCTGCTATTTTACCAGGATTTTTTTGCTCTTTAAGGGTGGTCAATAATTCAGAAGAAATTTTTTTATTTAAATTAGATAATTTTTCTAGTTTTCTTATCATTGCTATTGAAAAAGAAAGCAAATCTTCTTTTGGGTCTGATTTATCTTTAACAATTTCTATTGAAGCTTTTAAAAAATCTCCCTTATTATCACATTTTGTAATTTTAACTCTATCTATGCCCTCTACTAAAACTTTCACAGTTCCGTCAGGCAATTTTAAAAGCTGTAAAATTTTACTTTCACAACCAAATGAATAAAGATTGTCATCTCCTGGATCATCTACTTCTGCATTTTTTTGAGTAATCAAAATTATTTTTTTGTTAGTTTTCATTACTTCGTTTAATGCTTTTATGGATTTGTCTCGACCAACAAATAAAGGAACTATCATGCCGGGGAAAACAACTATATCCCTAAGAGGCAAGCAAGGAAAAAGGTCAGTTTTGTTCATTAATGTAGTATATGGGTATAATTATAAGTATTTCAACAAATTTCTTACGCTGCCGAAATCTTTTTGCTTTTGGTGTGTGTAATTATTGGTTCACTATTATTTTTTACCACTGAGGCGTTTACTATAACCTCATTTATATCATTCATTGCTGGAAGCTTAAACATTGTTTTTAGTAATAAAGCTTCAATTATTGACCTCAAACCTCTTGCTCCAGTTTTTTTATTTATTGCTTTTTTTGCAATTTCACTAATAGCATCTTCCTTGAAAATTAATTTAACATTTTCAAATTCAAAAAGTCTTTTATATTGTTTGAGAAGAGAATTCTTTGGTTCTTTTAAAATCTTTACTAAAGAATTTTCATCAAGTTCTTCTAGCGTTGCCAAAATTGGCATTCTTCCAACAAATTCTGGTATAAGTCCATATTTGATTAAATCCTCAGGTTCTAAATTTTTAATTAATTCTCCGGAGGGCTGGTCCTGAAAGTGTTTAACTTTAGCTCCAAAACCAATCGATGTGTCTGACCCTCTTTTTGCAATCACTTTATCTAGTCCAGCAAAGGCTCCTCCACAAATAAATAAAATATTTGTAGTATCTACTTGTAAAAATTCTTGCTGGGGATGTTTTCTACCTCCTTGTGGTGGTACGCTGGCTACAGTTCCTTCCATTATTTTTAATAAAGCTTGTTGTACACCCTCACCAGAAACATCTCTTGTGATCGACGGGTTCTCAGATTTTCTGCTTATTTTATCAACTTCATCAATATAAACTATTCCACGTTGTGCTTTTTCAACGTTATAGTCAGCAGCTTGTAATAACTTAAGAATTATATTTTCTACATCTTCACCTACATATCCCGCTTCTGTTAATGTAGTAGCGTCTGCCATTGTAAAAGGCACATCTATGATTCTGGCTAATGTTTGTGCTAATAAAGTTTTTCCACAACCGGTAGGTCCAACTAATAGTATGTTGGATTTTGATAATTCAACATCTTTATTACTCTTAGACTCATAATTTAATCTTTTATAATGATTGTGAACAGCAACCGACAAAACTTCTTTTGCGTATGTTTGTCCTATAACATAATCGTCTAAAACTTTACAAATTTCTTGTGGAGTTGGAACTCCTTCCTGATTGTTTACGAAAGAATCTTTGTTTTCCTCTTTAATTATGTCCATGCAAAGTTCAACACATTCGTCACAAATAAATACGGTAGGACCAGCTATTAATTTTCTAACTTCATGCTGACTTTTCCCGCAAAACGAACAATACAGAATATTTTTGTTATTTTTTTCAGCCATAATTTTTTAAACGAATCAGTTAAATTAAAAATAAACTAATCTTTATTGTTATCAAGTTTAAGTTGTGCCGAATAACTAAATCTTGTGTCTCAAGATCTTTTTTCCACAACTTCGTCTATTAATCCAAAATCTTTGGCTTCGACTGGAGTCATAAAATTATCTCTTTCCAAAGCTTTTTTGATATCAGACTCACTTTTTTTTGTATGTTTTGAATAAATTTTATTTAGTCTATCTTTTAAAGCTAGAATCTCTTTTGCATGAATTTCGATATCAGTTGCTTGCCCTTGATACCCGGCTGAAGGTTGGTGAACCATTATTCTTGAATTAGGAAGAGAAAATCTTTTTCCTTTTTCTCCAGCAGCTAATAAAAAAGAACCCATCGATGATGCCTGGCCAATGCATAAAGTGGAAACTGCAGGTTTTATGTATTGCATTGTATCATAAATTCCGAGACCTGATGTTACTAAACCTCCTGGGCTATTTATATAAAAAGATATTTCTTTTTTTGGATTTTCTGACTCTAAAAATAATAATTGTGCAGTAATCAATGTTGCAACGTTATCATTTACTGGACCAGTCAAAAAAATTATACGTTCTTTTAATAACCTAGAATAAATATCATAAGCTCTTTCTCCACGGTTTGATTGTTCAACAACCATGGGAATTAAATTATTCATTTGCTCTTCAATTTTATTATTCATAACGAATCAACGAATTGAAGTTATACAACTTATGATTACTTTTTTCTAATTTTTTTGTTTTTTTTTGATGTTTTGACTGTTTTTTTTGGTTTTTCTGATTTTTCTTCCTTTGAATGATCATGTGACTTGTGATGTTCATGAATTAATCCTTCCGCCTCTTTAGTAGAAATTGTTTTTTTTGTTTGTTTTGATTTGCTTTTTATTAAATTAATAATTTTTTCTTCATATAATGACCCGCGTAGACTTGCTGCTGCAGATGGATTTTTTTGATAATACTCTATTACTTGTTTTTCTTGACCAGGCATAGATTGAACTTGTTTCTGAATTTCTTTTTTTAGCTCTTCTTCATCAACTTTAAGATTATTTTTTTCTCCTATTTCATTTAGTATAAGGCCTAACTTAATTCTCTTTTTTGCTATTTTTTCACTTTCCTTTTTATTTTTTTCTGATTCTTCTTTTTTTAATCCTTGAGTTATTAAAGATAATTCTTGCTGCACTAAGTTATCTGGCAAATCTATTTTATGTAGCTTTTCTATTTGATCTAAAATATTTTCTTTCGAAATAGCATCTAAATTAATTTTATATTGATTCTTAATTTGTTTATTTATTAATTCTTTCAAATCATTTAAATCTTTTGCACCAAGATTTTTTGCAAATTCATCATCAATATTTATTGCTTCACTTTTTTTTATATTTAAAATTTTACATTTAAAATTTGCTTTTTTGTTTGAAAATTCCTTTTTGGGATAATTTTCAGGTAAAGTGGTTATAATTTCTTTGTCTTGATTTTTTTTACTTCCAATTAATTGTTTATCAAAACCCTTGATAAATAAATCTTTACCCAGAATTATTTGAGTATTTTTCCCCTCTCCTCCTTCGAAAGGTTTATTTTCAATGGTTGCCTTATAATCAAATACAACTAAGTCTCCTTCTTGGGCAGCTTCGTTTTCATTTTTATCCTTAAAATTTTTTTGGTTCTTTGCTATTTCATCTATTCTTTTGTTCGTTTCAATTTCTGAAACTTTAATTTCATAATCATTAAACTTGATTGTTTCTAAAGATTGAATTTTTATTGAAGGAAGTTCATCAACTTCTAAAGTATAATTTAAATCTTTTCCCTCTCCGTATGATTTAAGATCTAATTTTGGCTGACCTGCAATTTTTATTTTTTTTTCCTCTAATGCTTTTGTTGATGTTTCTTTTAATATTTTTTCTAAAACTTCGCCATAAATAGCTTTACCAAATTGTCTTTTCAAAACGTCTACCGGAACTTTTCCTGGACGAAATCCTTTTAAATTAACAGTTTTACTTAACTCGGTTAATCTTACCTCTATTCTATCGTCTATAGTTTTTTTATCTACAAACACTTTTAGATTTGTTTTTAATCCTTTTTTGGAATCTACTGTTACTTTCATAATCATTGGTGGGCAAGAAGAGACTCGAACTCTTAATCCGTGAGGAACCGGTTCCTAAGACCGGCGCGTATACCAATTCCGCCACTTGCCCTTACTCGAGTTATTATCAAACTAATTTAAATTTGCTACCTTTTTTTACAATAAAAATTCCAATTATAACAGCAATCAAAGAAATAATTACTTTGGAAGTAATAGCTTCATTTAAAATTAGAAAACCTAAAATTACTCCAAAAATTGGTATTAGATAAGCAACTTGTGCCTGAAAAACTAAACCATTATGTTTTAAAATATAAAATCGCAATAGCCAGGCAATTCCGGTAGAAAAAATTCCAAGATA
>Ga0208764_10001350_pt1 | contig 15759 bp, 9 predicted proteins | sample ETNtaG_18_FD_185762 | JGI IMG/M metagenome (GOLD analysis project Ga0208764, IMG submission 185762) | Marine microbial and viral communities from oxygen minimum zone, Eastern Pacific Ocean - ETNP201302SV91 (SPAdes) (version 2) | ecosystem: Environmental > Aquatic > Marine > Oceanic ... | reverse complement strand
CGTTGAACAGGAGATATTCAGCCGACTGTCTGGACCGGAGAAGCGTCTCCTAGGTGCTATAGCTGTGTTCCGCGAGCCGATGCCATTAGAGGCTATCAGTGACATCGACGCAGAGACCGATCTGCTCGATGGATTAGTAGAGAAGGGACTCGCCCGCCAAGCCGACAGTGAAAACTACGACGTCCACGATCTGGTTCGTGAGTTTCTGACTCGGTCTATGGATGAGTCGCTGCGTCAGGAACTACACTCCAATGCGAAGTTGTGGTATCGGACCCGTCACGGAATAGCAGCAGAGCGGATAGAGTACATCCACCATCTAAACGAGTCGGGTGACACCGAAGGGCTGGCCGAAGTACTCTCCACCGAAGGCCATAGTCTAGTCAGAGCGGGACATACTGAACTGCTAGGCATCCTCAGGCCACTCGAGGGTCAGAGTTTCGACCCCCAGAGCTGGTGCATCATCAGGGAGTTGCGGGGAGACATCCTGTCGATCCAAGGTCGCTGGGACGAGGCTGAAGCCGAGTACGAGGCGGCTATACCGCTAGCCCGCAAGCACAAAATGCCACAAGAACTCGCCAGACTGCTGTCTGCTAGGGCGGATATCGCAGTCAAGCGCGGTGCCATGGACGACGCCCTTGAGATGCACCGAAAGTCACTAGAAATTCAAGTCTCCTTGAGGGATGCCGTGGGCGCAGCTCGTTCATACAACAACATGGGCTACATATACAGACGCAGGAAGGACAATCGCCGCGCCTTAGAGGTCTATGGCAACGTCGAAGAACTACTCGAACAAGAGGACAATCCGGAGCTTTGCGACGCTAGAATCCGTCTGGCTTCAGCCTTCCTCGAGATGGGCGAGATGGATCGAGCCAGAGATCACGCTATGACTGCCTTTGAGGAGACCGAGGGCCAGATGGACATTGTCCACGCCAGAGCAAGAGCGGTAATAGGGAGATATTATGCCAAAGCCAAGGAGAACGAACTCGCCATGCAGTATTACTCTGGGGCTCTAGAAATACTGTCAGACCAGACCGATCCTCACAGCGCCGTCGAGGTTGCGATGTTGCTCGGACAGGTCCTGAGTGACGCCGGACGCAAGGAAGAGGCGGCCGAGCACTACATCGATGCTATGGTGTTGGCCGAAGCCAATGATTTCAGGATGCTGCAGGGAGAGTTGTTGGCACGTCTGGGAGAGGTCGAGAGTGACCGCTCACAGAAGATGGATTACCTACAACGTTCGCTGACAGTGTTCAGGGATCTCGGTGCAGTGGACAGGATGCGAGAGGTTCAGGCATCGGTGCATTTGGCAGTGATGGGCAACTAAGTCAGACCACTAATCTTCTCCGACTTAGCCTGACCGAGCCAGTTGCTGAACTCCGGCCCTTGCTGCTTGGAGATTGAGAGACTGCCTGAATAGTACTCGCCGATATGCATCAACACCTCGCTTTCAGCGATATGCGGGGCATTGTTCTTCTCAGATAGGTGACATAGTACGATACTGTCTAGGGTTTCACTGAGCACCTCCGCAAGGACTTCTCCAGTCTGTGTGTTAGAAAGGTGCCCGCCTCTGCCCGAAATTCGCCTCTTGAGGGACTCGGGATACGGGCCTCTCATCAGACGCTTGTGGTCGTAGTTCGCTTCGATAGAGATGTGGCTACATCCTGAGAGATGCTTCTTCAGTTCGACTGTGGGTTCTCCGAGGTCGGTGACGATTGCAGCTCTGCGGCCGTCGCCGTTGGTTGCGATGACTGCGACATTGTCGGCATCATCGTGAGGGACTGGTATCGAAAGTAGGCTTAGGTCTTCGGAGATACCTATTCTTTCTAGATGGCCGAAGGTCCGGCACTCCGATATTGGCTGCCAACCCATCTTGTTAGCAGTACTAAGATTAGCATGCAGCACAGCCTCCCACTTATCTGAAGCGCGCTTGGCAGAATTTGAGTGATCGGAGTGATGATGGGTCACCAGAATCGCGTCTATCGACTGCGGTTCAACACCAGCAAGTAGCAATCTGCTCTCCATCTGCCGCAGTGAGAATCCACAATCTACTAGGGCCCGGGTCCCGCCTGAACTAAGCAGCGTTGAATTGCCCCTGCTGCCCGAACCGAGATGAGTTATCTCCATGCCCATCGTAATCGGAGTCATTCGGCCCAGCATCCCCCTTGAATGAATCCATCCGACTCAGATCATTAGACCGGTTTCTTCCATCCGACGGCTACGCCGTCGCCAACGAAGCACCCCGACGCGTCCGAACGACGCTCCATCATCATCATAAGTCAACGAACGGCGCTAAAAATTTCGTACAGAGGTCATACCATGCGCCGCAAGCAGACAGCGCTACTGATTACACTGCTTCTTCTCAGCAGTCTGGCCTTCGTCTCACAGACTCGCCCCCAGTCTTCGGTCTCTTCGACTGACCCAATCACAGCCGACAGAGGAGGCCCTCCAGTAACTGACGAGGACGGCGACCGAATTCCCGATTTGCACGAGTCAATATTTGGGGATGTCAGACTAATCGAAGATAGCATTGGAATAGTCTCGGTTAACGGACTCGATCCTATGAATGCCACCGACAATATGTCTGATCACGACAATGATGGGGCTAGCGCTCTACTCGAGTTTTGCTGGCCATATACTCTGGACACCTGCTTCGATAGACTATCGTTGACAGGTAAGCCCCCACAGTTCACAGAATCTGGATTGAGGGAGTACCTCGACCCTAGGGTAGCAGATACGGATGGTGATGGACTTCCTGATGGGTACGAGATCTATATGTGCACTGAAGGAGGACTTGGCTATCAGAATGCCACTAACGCCTGGCAGTGCCTCTGGTTCGACCCACTTGACCCCTCAGACTCAATTGAAGATATTGACAAGTGCGATGACTACAGTTTTGGCTGCGGCGACGGTTTCGATGTAGACAGGGATGGCTACATAGACATCGGTGAGCGCTATACGAACTCCGAAGAGTACCTGTATGGTACACCAGACGATTGGCTTACCGAACGGGATGGCCTATGGTGTGCGGGTGAAATCCCCGGGCTGACTGACGATTCCTGTCAGACTGAGGTTGCTAGAGCCACTGGTGACAACGGCTGGCTCGGCAGTGATCCAACTGAGTCCGACTCCGATTACTACACCTGGTCAGAGGTGATAGCGATAGGTCTGGCAGTCCCTGGGGACGGCATCCCAGATGGTTGGGAGGTTCACTACGGCTTGGACCCTCGTAATTCCAGCGATGCCATCGAGGACACCGATCTCGATGGTTGGGACCTTGACAGGGATGGCTTCATCATACCCGATATCTCAACCTCCACAGCGCACTGGGGTGAGGCATTCAGCAATTACGAGGAGTACATGATACACCATGATGACGGTGCGTGGGTGACTCCAGGGCTCCGAGGAACCTCATCTTCCGAAAGCGACTCAGTTGTAGTCTCCTTTGACCAGAGTACCAGTCCCGGATTAGTTGATGGGGCTGTACACACTGTACTGGCTGATTCAGCGAGAGATAGACTGCTGGTAGGCTCGAAATATGGCATTTCCATAATCGATCCGTTTGAGGGCATCACTACTCTCTACGAGCTTCCTTCCGGGATGGTGATGCACACGATGATTAGGTGGTCTCCAGGGGACTCGGACTTCCTCATCATAGGCTCCAACCTAGGTCTGCACTCAATTATCCTCGAAACCGGACTTCCTTTGATGGATTCGATGTCTGAGGCAAGAATAGGGCCGGTTGAGGGCATCTACTCTTTGGATACGGGGAGTGGTAATCTAGATCTCATTCTGTTCGGCAACGACTCCGCTTGGACAGCCACTGTCAGCGAGCAGGAGGGCGCCGCCGAAGCCACGGTGATCGAGCCGGTATTCAACGAAGCGATGACAGAAATGCTGACTTCCTCTGAGACCGAAGTCCTCACCGCGCTACATGTCCCCATGTTTGGAAGGGGGCCACTCCTGCTGATTGGCACTGATGCCGGACTGATTGCGTGGAACACTACAGATGGATCCACTTCGGTTGGCGACCCCTGGTGGGTCTTCGATCGTGAGAACGCCGAGGACTTTGTCCAGAGGGCTGACTTGCTTAACGTGTCCAAATCCGCAGTGGTCAACGCATTGGTCACAGCTGGTCCACTCGATGCCCTAGGCAACGTTGAGGAGGTCACAGGAGTGTGGGTGGGGACCGCTGGCGGACTGCATCTGCTCAATCTTCAACTTCTGGTTCAGATGCCTCGCACGGCCTTCGACTCAGACAGGATGTACAATATCGAAAGGTGGGCCGAAGGAGCCAATGACATCCACTCCATTCTTCCTTTGGATGGAAAGATTTTGATTGGGTCTCGCGATGGCACATGGTGCCTTGAGGGCGGCCACTCCGGCGTATTGGGCCTCTATCTCAATCAGACGAGGATTCCTGGGGTGGCCACGTCACTCATCACCCTAGAGCACGGCACCAGCCTGTGGATCTTCGCCGGGATATCTCCTGGACGATACATGAATATCATGCCAATCGACCCTACTTCCAAGGATTCAGACCTAGACGGTATGCCAGACGGTTGGGAGTTCATCTACGGCCTCGATCCCACTGACCCTTACGACAGGTACCGGGACGCCGACGCCGATGGAGTACACTTCTCAACTTCCGACGGCTTTGAGTTCGACCGGGACTGGACCAACCTCGACGAGTATAGGTTCGTCTCAAACACCGAGAACGGGTTCAACGGCACCGATCCGCGCGAAAAGGACACTGACGGAGACGGATTGACCGATGGCGAGGAATATTGGGGTTGGTTCGCCGAGTCGACCAACTTCGATTGCCACTATCTTAACGAAGAGTATCTCTGCGATGAGGAGACTGGTGAACTAGCAGAGCAGGTTCACTTAGAGGGCTGGCTTGGTTCAGGAGCAGGAGGTGGCACCGACGGGCCTACTGACCCCACCAATGCAGATACCGATGGCGATGGGATGCCAGACGGCTGGGAGATGGAGCACAGGAGGTGGATTGGTGACGTCTACAATGGCGGCAACCTATGGACACTCGATCCGCGTGATCCGACAGACAAGGATCAGGACGCCGACGGCGATGGCTTGAGTAATCTCTGTGAGTACATGTGGGGAAATTTGTTGGAGACCGTTCTTCGCGAGGGCCTAGCGACTCACGGAGAGACCTCTGAGGCAGCAGCCAACTGGACTGCTACCGACCCCAATGACATTGACTCAGATGGCGATACACTGCCTGACGGTTGGGAGGCTCGCTACGCCTGCTCTTGGAAGAAGGATAATGCCGGAATCAATCCATTGAACGGCTCCGACCCGTTGAACAACCCTGATGGAGACGGTTACGACATCAACCACGATGGAGTACTTGATCTCGAGGAGAGCTTAGTCAACTGGCTAGAGTACCACCTCAAGTCGGAGATTCTGTATGGCGATCAGTCCGCTTCCGGTATGGAGTACCCCGAGAACTTCACCACTCTGCTGTGGAATGAGACTTGGTTGGATTTCGCTGATGACTCGTTTGGTGACTTCACCAGTCCCGCCTACAGCAGTCTCGTTAACGGTACCACTCCTCGGGATGTCGGCTCGGCCAATCCTCTTTCATCTGATTCGGATAGAGACGGCATGCCGGATGGATGGGAATTCTACTACGCTAGATGGAGTCTGTTCGATGGGAAATGGACACTCAACCCTGTTGATGAGAGGGATCGGACGGGCGACCCTGATGGAGATGGGATGAATAATTGGGAGGAGTACAACGTCATCGACAGCAATCTCAGTGAGACCGACGATCTGATTACAGTCCCCCAGTTTTACCTTCTAAGCGTCGGCGGCGAACTACTCGCTTCACCTTGGTTGTCGGCAGAATCAGCTGCTTCGTTCGGAACTTTCCTCACGGACGATCAGATCAACAAGAGCGGTCGTACCGCTGACCCGAATGATCCCGATACAGACGATGATGGGCTGCTTGACGGTATCGAGCTGATATTCACTAGGTGGAACTCGACCGATGAGGTTTGGACCCTGAATCCGCTGGTCGCTGGTGACGGTAACTATGACTCCGATCGCGATGGCATCACCGATCTCGTAGAGCTGAATCTCACACTCAACAATCCTGCAAACGGTGGACTTTCTCCTCCGGATGCACCACGGATGTGGGAGGAGGCGGAGCAGCTAGATCCCGATGAGGCAGTCAACCGAGTCTATCGTATTCTATTCAACAAAGAAGGCAGGGCAGAACTAGCAATCGCCCAGTTCCAGTCGTGGCAGGATGGATTTGCCGCTCAACCGGTGGTTTCCGCATTACTGGGCGCTTCCGACCCGAACGCGGAGGACACCGATCGAGATGGCATGAGCGACGGTTACGAGTACTGGTTCACTGAGTGGAATCTTGAGCAGAACACTTGGGAGATGAACCTCCTCACCGACAGTGACATCCATGCTGATTCCGATGACGACTCGTTCGATTGCAACGGTGACGGGCACATCTCGGACTCAGAGTCCTTCGACAACCTCGCTGAGTACGACGCTAGGGTTTACGGCAAACGCTCAGCTATCGATACAATCCCTAATGGAACGGGACTAATCTCATACGGCGCCGACGCCGTGACTGCACAGATTGATGAGAATGGTCTGGCATATGATGCCGCTTTCGCTCAACTATACGTCATGTTCTCGACCAAGAGTCTGGTGTCAGCCGAACGCGCTGGACTGATTAATGACATCGACCCAGACACTTTCAACTACAGTATCGCTGGAGTCAGCGACCCCACTGACGCCGACTCGGACCGAGACGGGATGCCCGACGGCTGGGAGTTCTGCTACTCTATCTACGGCGAATTCCTACCAATGAACTCGTACAGGTGGTCAATGAATCCAATCAACCCGTTGGACATAGACTACGACCCGGATGCCGATGGTTGGTATGATAGATCGTGGACTGATATCCCGGCCCCTCAGGGCACATGGGAGGACCGGGAGTTCACGCTCGCACCTGTAGAACAGCAGATTGAACAAGGCTTCCTCGGCCTGTACTTCAGCAACTTGATGGAGTATGAGAACGGCACTCATCCTCTCGATGCCGACTCCGATGATGACTCAATGGTGATGAAGCCAATAATGCAGAATGGAGTCGTCATCGACTATGTTCAGGACACCAACCTTTCAGATGGGAGGGAGGTGTTCAAATACGGAACCAATCCTCTTGACAACGATACCGACGGCGACATGATGCCAGATTTCTATGAGTACTATCGTGGTTGGAATGAGGCCAATGACAACTGGTCTTCATACCTGAAGATATCAGTGGTTTGGCAACAAATCACGGCAACCAATTGGAAGCCAGTCAACATCACCGGGACGAGCATCGAGAGGCCCGAACTTGCTTGGACGTGGTTCACTCATGACGCCACTAATCCATCAGACGCTGGACAGGATGCAGACAACGACGGCAGTTGGGATTGCTCCAGTGGCAGCTGCCTCTATATCCCGTACAACAACTTCCAGGAATATTACGGGCTGGTTAATGCCTCTCTGGCCTCCCCTTCTCTCGTAAGACAAGCCGGACTGTACGACTGTTCTGGCAACATCGTGCAGGAGTGGTGGCAACTGCGCGAGTCTCTTCTGGGGACCTGCTCTGGCAGCGCCGCCCTCAGTTCGAACTACTTCCGCATGTACCGGATTAACAACGACGACCTGCTATACGCCCTCATCATTGACGACAACGACGTAGACTACGAGGACATTGACACCAGCGATGACGAGATCCTCGTCAACGGTGCATGGACAGACGAGTATCAGAGGTTCGCAGGCGACCAGTATCATCTACCAAACACTGGCTTAGGCGAGTACGTCTACGGCTGGTGGCTAATCGACATCGACGGAGACCAGATTGCCGACGGGACCGATCCAACGAACTGGGACACCGATGGCGACTGGCTCAACGACTTCTTTGAGATCGAGGATGACATGCTCGATGGGGTGCGGGGCAACAGCGGCTCCCCCATCAGGTACGACGATCGCACAACCGACAGCGGATAGCACGACGACGGGCACCACTAGTTGATTTCTTGAGCGACCCCCCTCACGCTCTGTCATGGACGATGATGCGAGGGTACCTTCGCCAGACGCACCAGTCGAGGAGAGGCTGCTATTTCTACAGGAGAACACGGTTAGCTTCGTCAATCAGTTCAATATGCCAGTCATCGAGGTGGCACTGGTCCTATCGAAGTATATTCGCATCCTCCTCGAGTCTCTGCAGAAAACCGCGCAGAGTAATGGTGAAGTCTTGCCATCGAGGCTAACCGATCCGTGGCATATCGAAGCACAGGACGAGGTACCAAGAATCGACTCATTCCCTTTAGATACTCTGCTTGGCAGTCTCGACGAAGATAGAATGGACATTCTGGATACTCTGATTAGGTCCATCTTGAACGAGAGCCAACTCCCCTTCACACCTGCTCTCACTCTACTAAGGGAGTGGGAGGCATTGGTTAGGACTCAGTTAGCCAATGCCAGCGGCCCCGGACAGTTGTTCAGCCCAATCAATCTGCCAGAGAACTTCTGATTATTCATTCTCGGCCTTGGCGACTATTCCACTGGAGACCCACCATGAATCGACGATTGACCAGATGAACAGCACTGGCCACAGCACTACTGAGAATATCAGAGGGAGCTGTATGACGAAGTATCCGAGTGCTTTGCGATGTTGGCGATTGAAGTGCTGTCCTAGGTAGAGGAACGGGACGAGGGAAATAGCAAGAGCCACGAGGGGGCGTAGAGTTCCCCAAGGGCCAATGCCACCGCTCAACTCGTACCATATCACCCCTATCACACCTAGAGTACTCCCTTCCTCTGGCTCCTTTTCGGAGGCTATGCTGACCACATACTCCTCCGCCATACTGACCCACCGGAACTCCCGATGCATGAATCTGACGCCAACCGGGACGGCGAAAAGGCGAACAGTAGAGACGTCGGCCATTGCACGTGAGCGAACCTAGAGTCCTAGTCACGGCATTCCCTCCATTCTCTGAATTCGACAGCAATGTCTCTCAGGGTGTGCTCAATAGACTCGAATCCGAAGGAGTGCAGGGCCTCGATGTCGTGACATGGCTCCTTAGCGTCGACGAGGAGGGTTCACGCGCGGTCGCCGACCAGATTCACAAAGATATACAGGTAGATGGCATACTGCACCTAGGTCTAGCGGCCAGAAGGAATTCAATCACCCTAGAGAGAATAGCTCGGAACAAATTTTCGATGAACGAGCCTGACAACTCTGGTCGGCTGCTCGATTCAGGAGAGATAATCAGAGGCGCCCCCGAAACAATCTCAACTACTGCTCCAATCCATGTCTTGGATGAGGAATTTGAGCACGACGAGCATATTTACTGGAGCGAAGACGCAGGAGGATATGTCTGCAACGAGACAATATATCGAACACTGTATGCGATGCAAGATATAGAAAAAAGCCCTCTGCCGGCGTTGTTTGTTCACTTGCCACCCGAAGACGAGATCCCTCTGGATGTCCAAGTCGAAGCAGTCAGGAGGATTGCGACCTGTCTTGTATGTAGGCCAATCTACGAGGTCGTCGGCGGTTTGCTGTTCGATGCTGATGACAGGATACTGGCTTGCAGACGCCCTCAGGGCGACGCTTGGGCGGGTTGGTGGGAGTTTCCAGGGGGAAAAATCGAAGCAGGAGAGGGCCCAGAGTCGGCGCTAATCAGGGAACTCATTGAGGAGATTGGAGTCTCCACGCAGCCAAAATTCATGGTCGAGCATATTAGCCACGAATACGATGATAGATTAGTGAAACTACAGATCTGGGACTGTGGTGAAATAGATCCCGATTCGATAAGGCTGGTTGAGCACGATGAGGCCAGATGGCTTTCGGCAGACGAACTGCTGGATGTCAAGTGGTTGCCAGCCGACCTTCCAATAATCGAGAGGTGGAAGCGCGAGGGCATCCCCCGGACCTAGTCCTCACCAATCGTTCGTCTCCCCTTTCGGTCAAACCATTCTACAGGTTCGCCGCCGTCATCCATGGATAATTCGTCACCGACACTGCGCGGAATGGAATCGCGACCCGCATGCCAAGTCTGTTGCTCCAGCCAGTCTGCAAGGTCATCTCCAGTCAGACCAATCCTCATCTCTCCACCAATACTCCTGTCCCCTATTACGAATGATGCCTTGCCTGCGAGAGCAGCCTGACGGGACAGGGAGAAACCCGTTGAGTCCCCATCTAGCTCCAGAGTCATTGCATCTAGGGCAGTATCTAGGATTCTTTGATTCCTAATTGCCTTGAGTAGAGTATCTAGGGAGTCAGACGAACCAGTCATCATACCCGCCACCCTCTCGTTAGGGAAGGCAGAGTTCTCTGGTATTCTGTCTGGACTCCAATCGGGAAACATCTCTCTGACAGCGTCCACCACTCGCTGTGGTTCCTCGTGCGGCTGCACGACCGTGGAGACACTAATCAGAGGGGGCACGAGCCTTCGTGTGTGCCTTTGGCCATGAGTTCTCTGCATCCAAACGCTCCCGTGAACGCGAATGATTCAAACGATGTGGGATTGGGCCTGAGGCATGGCTCAGCGATCACAGATGCTAGGAGGGGCCCTCCTTCTCGCCCCAACTATGTGCGTCGTAGCTCTACGCTACGGCTCTGACGCTCTTGAGGAAGTCATCTCACAGGATAGCACTCTGAGGTACTCGATTCACGCCCTCGCTCTTTTGGTTGGAGTTGTTATGTTCATGAGGTTCCGTAAGGTAGAGGATCACGAGTTCCACAGGTCGAGAGCGATTCGCAAACTGTCCAAGACTTACTCAAGCGAAGACAGGGGGTTGTGGGATAAGGGCGAAGCTGCGATTGAGCGTATGGAGGCCAAAGCTAGTGTCCCGTCAACTGGCCGCAAAGCTCTGAAGGCCCAAGCTCTGAAGTCAGGGACTGTAGGTTCTCTGAACACCGAACGCTCTGAGGAGGACATTGGTGAAGACATAGATTCTCCTCAGCCGCCGACTACGGGCATCAGCACCATGGTAGATGAGGAGACAATAGCTGTGTCGAGGGGCCCGGGGACATTCTCTAGGATTTCAGGGGCAATCAACAGACGTCTCGATGCATCGGCCGAGCGGAGAATGGAGCGCAGAGCCTCTAAAGCCAGCAAGAAAGCCTCATCGGATGACCAATGGGATACCCCAGTGGCATCTTCTCTGGCTCGTTCAGTCATCTCCTGTGGAGCCTGTGGTGCTCTGAACAACTCAGGAACTCCGTACTGCACTTCATGTGGCGAGTTCCTGACTTAAGGGTGGGGTTGAAAACAGTCGGTCAAGAGCCCCACACAGGTGGGGGCCATGGCAGGTAAGAGGGACTACTACGAAGTCCTCGGTGTGACTAGAGGCGCCACGGGTTCGGAAATCAAGCGAGCATTCAGGTCACTCGCTCGTAAGCATCACCCTGACAAGAACCCAGACGACCCCGAATCGGAGAAGAGATTCAAGGAGGTTCAGGAGGCCTATGCGGTGTTGACTAACCCCGAAGAGCGGAGGAAGTACGACACCTTCGGTCACGAACAACCGGGCGGCTCACCGTTCGGTCCAAGCGGGTTCCAGGGAGTCAATATCAGTATAGACGATCTGTTCGGAGGCGGTTTCGAGAGTATCTTCAGCCAGATTTTTAGCGGAGGGAGGAGTACACGTAGGAGTAAGGGCAGGGATCTGCTTTTGAATCAAGAAGTGCCATTTCAAGCCGTAATGGACGGCTACGAGGACGATATCGAGATAGATGTTCTGAAGTCCTGCGAAAAGTGCTATGGGAGTGGTTCCGAGAGTGCTGACGGAGTGAGGGAGTGCCCGACCTGTGACGGCCGAGGAAGAATCCAGAGGATAGAGAAGGCTGGCTTCTTCACCAAACAGGTTGTCACCGACTGCTCTTCATGTGGAGGGGAGGGACGGATAGTGAGCGACCCCTGCTCCTCATGTGAGGGACAGGGTCGAGCCAGACAAGCTAAACAGGTCCAGTTCACGGTGCCCCCGGGTGTCACTACAGGGACTAGACTCAGAATGAGAGGTCACGGTGAGGCAGCTAGGGGCAACAGAGGGGAGAGCGGTGATTTGTACATCCAGATAGAGGTTGAGGAACACCCTTGGTTTGAGAGAGATGGCCCAGATCTCCTGATGGCACTGCCCGTAGGATTTGTCGATTTGGTCCTAGGGACACAGATTGAGATCCCGCATATCGATGGAAGCGACCTTTCAATCAAGGTTCCAGCAGGCTCGAATCCGGGCGAGACTCTGAACATCCCTGGTCGTGGACTTCCGGGGGGCAGAGGACGCCGCGGTAGAGGCTCTGTGACCGTACTACTCAAGTTGGACATGCCGAGAAAAGTACCGCGCTCGCTGAAGAAAACCCTAGAGGGGATGCGTGAGGAGATTGGCACCGATATAGATTCTATACAGGACTTGATAATCTCCGAGGCCAACAATAGGAGAAGGCCCTGATTACTCGGACTCGCCCCAATCCAGTGCCCTGTTGGGGGTAGCAGCGAGTGGCTCGCCCGCGACTAGTCCAGAAAGTTGGAATCCTAAGCTGGTTGGGCTGCCCTCCAGTGCCAAGCTGAGGAACACCCTACTTCCGGCCGACAAGGTGTCGAGGAAGATTTCGTCTTCTTGGAAGAGCCGGCGGGGAGAAATCGACGAGATTCCGACTCTGGCCCCTTCGGGGGCATGAATCCTCATCGCAGCCATCTCCCACGGGACCTCAGATACCCGTATTCCTATCAGCAGGACGGCATCTCCCTCGCTGATTTTCCACACACAAATCTCCACCTGTTCGGTCATGTGCCTCAACAACGGCTCTCCCCAATCTTGTGCCACGGCCCGCCACGGACTGTCTCCGAGTTGTTTCAAGGAATACTCAATCTCTCCCTCATCGATGCTTTCTGCAGACAGGGCCACGGAGAGTCTCTCTCGCAGGCGACGCAATCTGCGTCGCTCGTGCTCCTCTATATCACTGGCCAGAGGAGCCCCGCTGAAGATTGCTGCTCTATTCCACCACAGCACCACCATCAGAGGAGTCAGCAGCATGAAGCCGGCGAACATGTAGAACCCTCTGGCCCTGTCTGACAGGTCGACGAACTCGTCCTCGATTGGTTCGTAGGGTCCATTGTAAGGTAGTGAGAACTCGTATTCCTCCGTACCCTCTCCCTGAATCATGCCCTGCCCCCAATCGATTCTTAGGGCATGTACTCCTGGTTGGACAATCATCATCGAGCCGTCGGTGGAGTTAACCACTTCTCCAGTCTCCTGATCCAGTGTCATCAGCGTGAATATGACGGAGGAGTCACCTATTCTTTGGACGCGGACGTAAGACCCGTTCTCCTCGATTACTGAGAAGGCGAACACATCGGTAGTGTCGAAAGCATCGAGACTGCCCTCGATTGTAGCTGCTCCAAGACTCAGGACTTGCCATCTAGAATCCAGTCCTTCCAGTTCCCATACTGCATCAGGAGCATCCCCAATAAGGGAGCCGTCACCCGGTTCGAGCGATCTCAACATGATGGACCATGCTGCGGTTCTGCCCTGCGTGGTCAATCCGAACTCGACCGATACGGTCTGTTCCGTGGTCTCAAACTCTTCCGCGCAACCACTTCCGACGGCTAGGCTCGAGCCGTCCATCTGATGAAGCACAATCTCAACACTGACGATGTCTGTGAACGAACAGAACGGCTCCAACACCATCTTGGCTCCCGAAGCAATGAGTAGGGAATCTCCTTGTGAATCTGAAGCAGCGAGGTGCCCGTGGTATAGCAGTGAGGAATCGCCGTAGAATGGTAAAGCCTCCCCGTGACTCCAAGGGTTAGTCAATTCACCTCCATCGGGTGCCTCAGAGGCATCGTCGTAACGAATAATCTCAAATTCATAGGGCGAGTAATCTTCCTCCGCCGAGTGAACTAGGCGAACCCACAACTCACCTTGAGTTGGGTATTCGAAGTAGTGCTCCATTTCTGTTCTCTCGATGGTATCTACAAGCGACTTTGACTCATCGCCCCTTTGCCAAATCTCGATACGAATCTCACTTGGTCCTCTCAGGCTGTTGAGTAGTATCACGTCTCCAGGATCGCCTACCACCATAACGGCGTCTTTGTCACTCTGGTTCTCCAGTGCCCCGACGTAGAGCACACCCTCGGAAAGAAGATCAATCGCACCACAGAAGTGCAGCTGGCAGGGCGAAGTCGTGTTAATCAGGGGGTATTCGCCTTGGCTCCCAGGAGGGGGAACTATGTTTGGTAGATCGGCGTGTTCCGTCCATTCATCCATTCTACTGAGTATCACTTCTGTACTCAAATCATTGGCCTCGGTTCCCGAATCAACAAGGAGCTGCCAAGAAACGTTACCCTCGACCTGGCCCGACCATTGCACAAGATGAGGGTCCTCATGACTCTCCTCGACACCGTCAGACCAGATGACGAGCTCCATTCCCGGGCACCCGACCTTCAGGCACGAAACACTAATCCATACTGGTCCACTAGTGCTGAATATCTCGTCGTAAATAACTATCTTAGAGTCCTCATCGGCGCTTGCGGAAGCACTGAACGCAGCCAGCGTCAACAACACAGCCAACAGCCCCGCTCTCACGCCTCGCACGTGGGGCCGAACCCGCTGCACCTTAGAATCCTTCAAGCGAACCGCGTCGTGCGAAGGGGTATGGCAGAACGTCCACTGGCTCGCGGTGTGGCTGCAAGACAGCGCTTCGCGAGGCTGATGCCCTTGGGCGATAGGAACCAACCTATCGGATGGACTCCGGGCCTAGTTTTGGGCCCACAGGACCCAGAAATCGAACCATCTCTGGCGCCGTTCTCGTGCACGAGGAGCCAAGGTACCGTACCAGCATCCATTTCGATGTCCACTAGAGGGGAGATGTGCTACCCGTTCGATTCTACTGATACGTGGCAGGCATCAGAGGGTCTTTCACTACCTCCGAGCCTTGCTGAGGCTGATTCGGGGGAGGCCGGTCGCGGCTCCCAACTTCTCCCCGTTTCTTGGCAGTCCTTACACCACGATCAGAGTCTCAACGACCTTGGTTTGGAACCTTCAGTCATTACTCTAGTCGACGCAGTGCAACTAGCCGAGCGACCCGGGATGCTTGTTGAGGCGCTCGATGCACTCAGGGTGCACTTTCCAACATCTCTAATTTGGACTCCTGGTATAGCAGGCCCCGACAACTGCGCCTTACTCTCATGGATGGGGGTTGACCTGTTTGATACTACACGTTCGAGAAGAGCCGCTTCTCTGGGAGTGATTCTCACTGAAGACGGACCGAGGCTTCCTGAGGGCACCCTTGGTGAAGACGCCGATATAGAGACTCAATGCGCTGCATGGTCACGCGCTATCGCAGCCACTCGGTCCGCAATTCGGAATGGCTCTTTACGCGAACTGGTGGAGCGCCAAGTCGCATCGAGCCCACGTTCGGTGGAGCGTCTCCGCAGGCATGACTCCTTGATGAGAGGATATGGAGGAGATCGCTCAGGTCTAGCTAGGGTGGTCGGGCATGAACGCAGGTTGAGGTGCCATACGTATTCGAGCCGAAATGATGCACTAATTCATGACTGGCGCAGCAGAGTAGCTGACCAGCACCTGCCGCCAGAGCACCAGAGGCAGGTACTGCTACTGTTGCCATGTTCGGCGGTGAAACCATACCGCACTTCTCAGAGTCACAGAAGATTCCTGAGAGTAATAGGCTCTGATGCGGTGCATCAGGTGATAGTA
>Ga0208764_10001347_pt1 | contig 15799 bp, 16 predicted proteins | sample ETNtaG_18_FD_185762 | JGI IMG/M metagenome (GOLD analysis project Ga0208764, IMG submission 185762) | Marine microbial and viral communities from oxygen minimum zone, Eastern Pacific Ocean - ETNP201302SV91 (SPAdes) (version 2) | ecosystem: Environmental > Aquatic > Marine > Oceanic ... | reverse complement strand
CGTATCATGGCAGTGTTGGCTGCGGCGTAATGGCATGGTTATAGGGGTCCTGTATTATTGTTTATTCGAGTGGGTGATGTGCGTAAAGAGGCGGAATCTGCCGCCTCTGGATCCGCTGTCGGTTAACCTACAAGAAAACCGCTGCGGCTTTGATTTGACGCGTTAGGAATCGGCGTAGGCCAATCTGCCACGTGATAAAATCGGGATGCACAAGCGCGCTGTCTCTAAACATTTCTAACGCCTCTAGTGCGTGGCGCATGCGGTTATCTTGATTGAAAAGCAGCGCCATTTCATCTCGCTCAGTCATGGGAGAAGGGTTATCGTCAAGCGTGATGCGCGCTTCATCAATGGCGACAAGCAGCATAGATGGGTCGTGGCAGTCGATTTCCTCCAAACATTTCACCAATGTGTCACGGTGAGCGATGGTGGTGGTGATCAGCGTGCGGCATTCATCCTGATCTTCTTCACTAAGAAGTCCGCTTGTAGATAGGATGCTTCCCATGATGCTTGCAATGCGATCTAATGTGGTGATTTGCGTGTTAGCCACACTCAGCGGCAAGCCAAACATTGGGGTAAGCATAACCGGGGTGTCCGGATGTATTTTTTTAACTGGCATGATTGTATTCCTGTTGTTGTGTTGACGTAGCCATTATCCTTTAAGCTGTGTTTGTTGTCAACAGAAAGATGAAAGTAAAGTGCTGTGTTTGTTGTTGTTAAATTGGCTTTAATTTGGTATGGTAAACAACTCCTGAATCAATTGAGTATATAGTAAAAACAATGTGTATTCGCGTGTGAGTGAGTGACAGCGCTTTATAGATATACTCTGCGGGTTTTATTTTAAACGTACACACTGTGTATAATGGTGTGTACGTTTTTTATTTGCGCCGAGTCCTTCGGCGGTATCCATTCATCCATGAATTTTTGTTCTGTTGATTCACAAAAAACTATCACTCTTTGGCAATGAATTACCCTTTGCTTTCGGGCATAAGACCAATCCGCTGAAGCCTAAATCAATCATACTCTTGAATCGAATCTGATGACTAGGCTCGAATTAACGTACAAAAATGTATCATACTGAACGACTCAAAAGTACGTAAAGCGGAAGTTGTTTGAAGTTAGCTATTGAAAAGAAGAATTAATTCCCTATATTGAAGTTATGAAAGGAATGAATCTAAAAAAGATATGGATTGTCCTCTTATCAGTCATCTGGCTGACAGGAGCTAGTAGCCTACTTGAAAGAAACACATATCCTCAACAAACCTCTGATGTCGAAGTAACTAAACCTGTCGAACTAAACTCGGCCGAAATCAACGCACAAAATGTTCTGTATTTTTATGCTGAACACTTAAATTGGTTGTCTTTATTTCTAAACATTACTTTTGATAAAAGTGGCTACCAAGTACCGCCGTGGCCGGAATTTGGCGTTCTAAACACTTACACGCAAATCATTTCATATCAGCAACAAAAAAGCTCACTCAGTTTAGTTTCCCTAACCTAAAAATCTTTGACTTCAACTAGCGAATGGCTGGTTTTGTCGGAAATGTGGAGAAGGAAACCTAATGGATATTCTGCAAGAGATTTATCTACCGCTCATCATGTGGAGCGCTTTTGTGTGCTTAGTTTTACTCTTTGTCATCTTGTACCGCTGGGCAAAAAAACAAAAAGGAGCAGCATTGGCTGTTGGGCTTTTTATACAGATGTTTTTGCCAAACCCGACCATACAGCAAACGATTGAATGCGTTTCAGAGTCGAAAGAGAAATCAACAAAAAAAGACGGCAAAGACAATTCTTCCGTGGCTTAGTCGTTTGCTATCTTGACCTTAATTCGAATTATTATTTTTTTACCTTTTAAGAGAAAACACATGACATCACAAAATTATGTCTTTAATAAAAAATCTATTCTTCAAGTAGTTACACTTTGTATAGTTACCGTTGGACTTTATGTTGTTTATCGGCTTTGGTCGTTAACAAAAAACTTAAATCCACATATATGCAATCCGATACCTCTCTGGTTTTCTATCACCGCGATCTCAGTGCATTTACTTTCTTTCTTTAGCTTGATTTGTTTCTTTGTCCTGAGTGATTCTTCTCACATACTCATATTTTCTAAGGTCATGCATCTTGTTTCATCAGTATTTCACGTGGTGTGGCTGTTGAAGATAAGAAACAGAATAAACTCATTTACAAATGCTAAAAATGATGACCAGTATTGGCTAAACCCTTTTTTAAGCACCTTTCTGCACGTTATCTATATTCAATATAAGATTAATTTGCTTCATAGAAGTGCAAAACTAACATTCCAGAATATTGCTTAAGATTGCTAGCTGAAAGGCATCATCAGAGCAGGTGTAATCGTCTGCTCTTTGTCTAATGCTTCCGCTAAAACTATGAAGATAAAAGAATGATACTTTTTTGTTTAGTATGATTGTTTTTTGTTTTGGGTGATACTTTTTTGTCAATCGACATGTTCTGAGTTAAATTACACCTTTTGAGTGCGACTTGTTCCAACAAGTCGGGAGAGATCGGAGTTTACGTCATTGGTTTGGCAGGATGGGGATAGTTGTTTGCGGTAAGTTTCGAGTTGTCGCCGCATCCATGCGGCTTTGCTAGTTTTGGCGAAGAAGTTCAGTTAAATAGCTATTTCGTTTATGTGAGTTACTGTGTGATTCTGTGATAACCCTCAATTCATCCGAACTACCAACTATATGGATCTCCGTCTCAGCTCTGGTAATTGCGGTATATAACCACGCCCTATCAACGATTTTGCCTTTTTGTAGTGCGATAATGACTCTAGGGAATTGCGAACCTTGAGCTTTATGTAGGGTTATTGCATAACCCAGCTCCATGCAATCGAGAACAGATTGCGTGACCTCAACTTTATCCCCTGTATCCAGCGTGACTTCACCATAACTTTCACCTGATGATTCAACACTGGTTAGTGTGCCAAGAGAGCCGTTTTGGATGCCTTTGTCGTAATGGTTTTGGGTAAATAGAATTGCATCATTCAATCTGAGGTTTTGGAAGAACCTCTCACCGTGCATTTCGAACTCAAGTCTATTTCCATTAGGATTGACGGCTTCTTGAGTTAGTTTGTTAATGTCAGCAACAAGAGCTTTGGTCGGTGCCATGACACGACTATTTCCTGGTGATTGCTGATACAAGTCGCAACAGACTTGAGCAATCTCGCTCTTTGTCGTTTCGTGGAAGTGAATAGCGCCCGTACTTAGCTTCTCAGGCACGATGCCTTGATTAATGAGCTTGGAGTATTCGGGAATGCCCGTTGAGCCTTTCTGACGCTTAACGATATCTAGCATGGTGTTAGCAATGGCTTTAGACAGAACGATATCAGCCAGCACCTTGCCGCAACCTATCGGCGGTAGCTGGTCTGGGTCGCCAGTAAAGATAATACGAACCGATGGATGAATATGGTTGACCAAGCGATACATGGTTGGCAAGTCAATCATACTGGCTTCATCTATTACCAGAAGATGCTTTTGTTGGTCTGATGTTGGCTCTATAGGCTCTTGACGCAATAACTTAGCGATAGTTGAGGTGATAAAGCCAATTGATTCATGCAAGCGCATAGCGGCTCTACCACTCAGCGCTACCGCATGCATTTCAAATCCCATTTGATGATAGGCTCGAAGTGCGGTTCTAAGCACTGTCGTTTTACCTGTGCCAGCTCCACCCGTGATACAGCTCACGGCGTTATCTAAACACGTTGTTACTGCTTCAATTTGTTTCTTGGTTAGCTCGTATGGCAATTCACTAACCGCAGAGCAATATGCAGAATTTGCAACTTCGTCATAAAGGTTGTTTTGGCTAGCTAATGCTTTAAGTCGTTTTGCAACAACATTTTCCATCAACAACTGTGCCGTTGGATGATAGGTGCCAGTATAAGGATTTAGGATGTATTGTGCTTTGTCGTGACCTGTTTTGAACGCTTCTATCACCAACTCTTTATCTTTGAGTAGCTTGGTTAGGTAGGGTCGCAATCTTGCTTGTGTTGTATAGGTGTGGCCTTTTTCGATTTCTTTCCGAATAGCCGTTTCTAGTGCTGCACTTAGTCTCTTGCGATCACAATCAGTGACCTCAAGTTTGAAGTCGCAATTTGCGAGCATAAGTTCGACTTGTTCAAAAGACATCCCAAAACCAATCAACACATACGGGTTTTGCTTGATGGCATCGATTGACTCTTCGCCATGATGCTTCAACAATCGCTGCTGGATACTTGCAGGTATTTTATGATTGGTCATCCAATTGCAGTAAGCCAGATTTTTATACTTGGCGTAACCTTCAAACAACGCATTCATAGAATCATCACTCAGAAGCGATTCTAGGCGTTTTCTAGATTCAGGTGTGCCTTTACGGGCAATTCTGTGAAAATCCCTCCCTAGCTCTGTCCAGAGCGCTCTCGCCTTGCTTTCACCGATACCCTTGAAGTCTTTTTCTTTTGCGATAAAGCGAATCAGTTGCTCTCCGCTTTCAGGCAAAATGCACTCGATGTGTTCTGGTGATTCATAGGTGTGCTGCTGCATCACGAAATCACCAGCTTCTACTTCTTCTACTAGACGAGTGCCTTTAACAGACCAGTGTTGGCCGACAGCAGGTTGAACGGGGATTGAATCTGGGTTCGCTTTGATGGTGACGTAATATTTGCCACTGTTGGTTTTGTAAGAGTTTTTTGCAAGCGGCACACCACTGAATATCACTATATTGGTCGAGCTATAAGGGATACTTGTGACACGCATTTGGTCTTCATGCAAAGCAACATTCATCTTGGCATGAACCCCATTTCTGACAAGGTTTCATTCAGTTCGCCAAAACGTTCTAGTTTATCTTCCAGCTCTTTAACTTTGGCTTTTAGCTCAATGTTTTCAGCCTCTAGTGCAGAAACTCTCTTTGAGTCGTGCAGCTTACGATTAGCCGTGTTGTCGTATTGCTTTGGCTTGGCGGCATCTTTCTTTGCTGATTCGGTCAGTGGCGGCAGGACACCTTTATCACGCAGCTTGTCCTCTAACGCCTTGAGCGCCTTTCTAAGCGCAGGATTCTGGCTAAGCGCAGACTTACCGCAGCCAACACCTTTTGCCACTTCGATGCGGTTGAGCTTGCCTTTGAAGATTATTTGTTTAAAGTCATCATCAGACTGAGTGGCTTGCCACACTTCAAATGCTTCGAGGTTCTGCTGCGCCCTTTGCTGACCGTTTGCCATTATTCATCTACCTCGCCTAATAACTTACGTAGACCCGTCGCAAAGCCTCTAGGGTAGATTTCTGTATTGAACTCCATGTCTTTTACTTGGCCTGCTTGAGTGGTTTGCCAGTCATGTTTTTCCATACATTCGTCCGAGATAGCGTAGGCTAACGCTTTCTTCTCAGATTCGGTCAAGATGCCAGATAGCGAAGGCAAGACTTCAACGCTCGGCTCTGCGCTTGTATCGAACTGACGAACAGGGCGTTTATCAATGGTGATATTCGCATGTTGTTTAAGTAGGTTAACCTCTTTGCGGTAACGGTTACGCTCAGCAATGATTTGACCAAACAAGGCTCGTACAGCAGGGTCTGGGATGCGCTCTAAAAGCTTATTATCCTGTGGGACAGACTTAGAGCGAGAGGTTGGCGATAACGGCTTCTTGGTGGTTGTTTTGCACTTCGCCGCCCACGCTTCAATCAAGGTGCGGTAGTGCTTGTTTTTGGTTGCTCGCAATGCTTCGTAACCTGGGCCACCTTCTGCCGCCGATACTCGCCCCATTTGTGTAATAGAAAAATCACGTTGACCCGATTCTGCATAGGCTTTCAGGATGTCGTTAAGCTTATCTAGGTTCTTTTGGGTTCTCGGTACTTTACCGTCTTTTAAGTCAGCCAAGATCACATCAATATTAATGTCCATTAACCCTCCAATAGCGCAGGTTGGATTATATTTTCTAGGTGCAATGCTTTATCAGTTAGCGCATTCATACCCGCATTAAATAATTTGTTTTCTTCAAGGTATTCACGTGCTTCAATGTAATTGGCAACTTTGCGGTAGCCCTCCAATTTATCATCAGGGTCAGCGATTTTTGCCATTTGACGTAGCATGGCATTGGCGGCGATTAGCTGTTGCTTTTCGTCCATTTCCAAGAAGATTGGCTCAAAGCCTTTTTTCATCAGCACACGGCTGAGTTGCATCGAGCGCTTTTGAATGGCGGGAGTTTTACGCAGCTCATCCTGCAAGTCGGGATAGAATTCGGCATCGTCACACAATAACGACAGGTGCAGTAATTCTGAATCGGTTTCCACGAATTTTAGGGCGTGAGTAACGTCTTGTTCTGCACCAACAGCAATCAGCTTATCCTTGGTGTCATCATCAGTTCTCGCCTCTTCGACACGAATGATTTTGTTAATGAGTTCAAAGCAAGCAATCCAGTCTTTCGCGTATTCATCGGCCTCAACTTGCTGTTTCTCATAACGGCGCTGTAGGGCTTGCAGTTCACTATGCTTAGTGAAGGGTTTACCTTGATCTTCACAGAAGAATTCCTCGTCTTTTAGCGCTTCCAGTTCACCTTCAATTTCAACGGATAGGTTAGCGGCTTGATGCGCCTTGTAACTGAGTTGATTGAAGTGTGCATTGAGCGCAGGCAGGTAACGTGCTTCAGTAATAAACCATCGGCAACGGATACAGTTTTCGGGGCCATGTGGTACGCTAGCGTAGACTTTTGCATGAGGGTTACTCGAATCTTTAAGTAACTCGCCACCGTTCCAGCAACCACCAAGGGTGCTGACTTCATCCGATTTCACGGTATTGCCACCGACCAAACAAATGCCAGTTGCTCGCTCTTCCCAACCAATCGGGTTGCGATTAACCAAGGCCGCTTGAATACTGTCTTCTTTGTGATAAACCATCCTGCATTGGATTTGCTCCATTGAAGCATCTTTAAGAAAGTTTTTAACCGATTGCTTGGATTTGGCTTCGAGTTGAGTTTCCGCTTCATCCATCTTTTCAGCCATCACTGATGGGGTGATTTTGTTGTAGTAGATGGTCATTAATAGTCGTGTATGACCAGCTAATAGTTTAGAAATCACAGGTAGTGGAAGTTGCGTATCCATCGTATAAGCGGTAATCAGTGAGACACGCAAGCTGTGTAAAGGAAACAGAGTGGCCTTTTTCTTAAAGTCCTCAGTACCAATGGGATAATCCGCGACTAATTTTAGTCGCATACCATTATTTAAGGTATTTCCACTCTCAGCTATCTGGTTTTCTAGCTTCAATAAGAGTTGAAACCAGAAACGATCCAAGGAATTGTGGCTAATTGGTTTGAATTTATCCTCCCCTTTTGCTGCTGCGTCACGAAATAGAAAGGCAATATTACCCATGCTTTCTAGCTGTTTATCCGTTTTCTTCTTACGAGTGTGTTTTATCAACAACTCTTTGCAGTCAGTGGGTTTAGTGATGGGGTTATATTTTTCTTGCCAATTACGCAGCTTCTCCAGCCAGTAAAGCACTTCTTCGTTTTGCCAAGGGATGATGTAGCCACGCTCCAGTTCGTCCTTATTTTGGTCAGCAGTCTTATTAGTGTTGATGTAAAAACCTGTAGAATATTGCCCTGTCATGGTGTCATGAATACGTCGGAAGACGCCTTTTCCAAACGGGCGCTTTTCACTGCCAAGGGCAAAGTCATGTTTAGAGTTTAGTACCCATTTACCTTGCTCATAACGCCAGGTATCTGCCTCTCCGCTGTCTAGCATACGTACCTGATAGGTACGTAATGGGAGATGGAGCTTCAAAAATATCACCATCGCTTTGACAGGCGACCAGATTTGGTGAATGGTGATTTTCTTACCTTCGCGAATAATCTCTTTGCTGCGCCACACACAGTCCGGATCAGACTTATCAATAAGTTCAGGCTCCACTTCAAACCAATCGCCGGTTTGTTTGCCTAGACCAGACTGCTCCTGCGACCATGTCCAGTGCTTGAAGTGTCGGTAGTGATAGGCAGGCAGCAGTTTTTCATCGTCCTTGAGGTTTTTCTCAATAACGCGGAGTTCAGCTTTATCAGGCAGTGGACAGAGGATTTGGCGCAAGTCCTGAATATAGCGATAAGGCAATGGAGTCCGAACTGTTTCATCATTCGAAGATTGCCTTTTAATTTTTGATAAAGGGTTATTGAATACGGGTACAAGATTCCCGTCGTCGTCTTCAATAGAGCATTTTTGATCAATGACAAAATCAATAAAATCAACTGGATAGTTTACGCTTGCTGTGATCGCCGAAGGAGAATTGATATTTTTTTTAATGACGGACTCTAATTCATCGCTGGAAACTATGTGTCCCTTTTGACCTTTAAAAAATAATTCGAGATCTGAGGCGTAAGGTGCATATACATTCAGGTAAGACTCGAAAAATCGAGTTAAAGCTTGCATCTTATCTTCGACTCCTGATTTTTGCTCACCAATCCATTCAGACGCTAACTCCTGCCATTGTTTCCATTCTGGGCCAAGCGTGGTTAGCATCCAAGATAAGGTTAAATCCGATGATCGTCCGTCATGTTTTTTGCCTTTTGCACCCATTACTTGCCTCTCAATGTTGGATGTTTGCCCGTGAAATAACCCTGTGGGTCGATGTCGTCAAAACCATGCTCGACCAACTCCTTCCAATCGAGCGCTTTGACTTTCGATTCAGGGTTTGCCAGTTGTGATGTTGCTTTATTGAGTTCATCAGAGATTTCCTGCTGGCCTTTACCTGTGTAGGGGATTTGTGAATCTAGTGATTTGTGGTGCATACAGCGGCGTATCACCAATGGGTTAAGCCCTGCACGTTCCAATCGCCTGCCATAACTATGTCTATGACCGTGAGGGTCTAACCCTTCTGTCTTATTAGGCTCTAACCCAATGCGCTTTAATCCTGCCGCATAGCTTTGATGAAACGCATTTAAGGTGTATGGGTTTCCAAGAGCGCTGTGATGGAATGAAATGAACGCATACGGGTGATAACAGTCTATACTGGCTCGATACTTCTGATAGTTTTTCCACAGAGACATAAATACCTTGCCATAGTCTGTCGGGAACCACTGAACTTGTATGTAGTTATCTCGATGGTCAACGACTCTTGTTTTCCAGCCGATGTATGCCGTGCCTTTCATTCGTTTTCTCGGTATACGAGCATATTGCTCTTTTAGATAGGCTTCTCTAGTCTTTGTGCCTGAGCGACTGCGCCAACCATCAGGTGCTTTACCATCGACTTCGTTGTAAATTCGAACCACAGCCTTTTCTGGGTCATGCGGATCTTCAAATACATCAGTCACCCAAAGCAATGCCGCTTCACTTTCACGTAACCCACCACCGTGCATCAAAAGCAGTATGAGCTTATCTCTCAGCGCCACTCGTGGGTCTTTTGCTCCGCCAATACCATCTTTATAGAATGACTCCCAATGCCTATCTGGGAATGCTATGGCATCGTCTTCGGTTTTCGTTAATGGGGTGCGTCCCTTCATTGTGCGAGCTTTACGGATAGTCTTATTAACGGTTTTATCTTCAATATGACCTAAGAAGTCATTTTGGTTTTTGCGATACCAAGCGGCGTAATTAAGACGTTGCTCATGTGGCGTGGCATCACGCAAAGGGTTCATTGGCTCTGTACCTTGCTTGTTAGCTAGCCAATCTGTAAATGCCGTTAATCGGTGAATGTGTTTATTTACGTTTTCGGTTGAGCTAGGCACCCAATATAAACCAGAAGGATCTAGACCATCTTCACCAATGGTTCCTGTGTAAAGACGCTTTGCAAAGGTTTGGAATAGTATTTTTGGATCTTCAAATAAGCCCTTGTTAGCTTCCATGTAATCCAAGAGCAAAGAAGTGGCTTGTATGAAACCATTCATTACAGCGTTACTAGCACCATCCGCTTCCATCTTCAGCAAGTAATCAGTAACCGAACTAACTTCACCTTGTTCGGTGATCAAGATGGGGAGCTGACTTTTAATGCCCGTATTATCTTCCACGATAGTTGCTTTGACTTTAACCGATGACAATCTGCATTCCTTTATACACATTAAACATAAAATACACTATATTCACAAATTGTTTATCGTCAAGAAAAAAGGCAGATTTCTCTGCCTTAATACACATTATACATAGTTTAACTTACTATATATAACTAAAGTCAGAAGCTTTTTATTATGGTCAGCTTACACTGCCACATTAGGACGATTTACTGCGCCCCTAGACGAAACGGCGGTTTCGCCTAACCAAGCAATATTTTGACTCGCATTCAAGTCACTGTGCGCCCGGTTTCCACAAGAACAGGTTAATCGGTGTTTATTGCGTGTCGCAATCGCACCGCATTGATTACACGTTTTGCTCGAATACGCCGGATTGACATAGATAACCTCAATGCCGACGGCTTGTGCTTTGTATTCGATAAATATCTGAAGCTGATACCATGCCCAGCGATGCAGGCGAGCGCGAACGCGCTTGCCTGCTTTGATACGTTTGCGGATATTGGTTAACTTCTCCAATGCAATCACACCGATATTATATTCGATAGCCTCTGCGATAATCGCATTGGCCACCTGATGATTCACCTGCGTAACGTGTCGCGCTTCTTTGCCAGAGAGTCGTTTCAGCAATTGCTTTGCTGATTGCGACCCGTTGCGTTGCAAACGACGGCGTATTGCAAGAAATCGGTCTCGGTCATACCGAAGTTTGCCACCACCTATCACTTTACCCGTTGAGGTGGCAGCAATGTTGTTTTCACCTAAATCGACACCCATGACTTTGTTGCTTTGGACGCGCTCAGGTGTGGCAATCTCAACGACAAGATTGAAGTACCACGTTCCATTTTTAAAAATCAGTTCGGCTTCTTTGGGTAAACCTTTTTGAAAAAGCGCCTTCTGATGTTTGCCCCATATCAGCTTAGCGTTCACACGCTTGCCCAGCGTCGACAATGATACCGTATTGTCGCCTTTCAGTGTGTAAGTCTTTTTGTCGTAGTGGACGGACTTGGGCCTGAAGTGGATATGAGGTACATCCTGATTTTTCTTTAGCTTAAGCGCTTTGTATTTGCTCGTCACCGCTTTGATGGCATTGCAGGTAAACTGAGAGCCTAGTGGGGATGTTTCTCTGATATCGTAGTAGCACAAGTGATGCAGCTTCACATTATTGAACACCCGATTATCTTTGGCGTAAGGGACGATAGCGTTACAGGCATCAGCAAAAGCGAAGCGAACCGCATCCAGCGCATCGTGGGTCTGCGTTGATACCAGCAACTTGATAGATGTCGTCCTTAGCACTATCGACGCCCCTTTATGTGTTCAGTGCGCTCGATGTAACGCTGGATAGTTTCAGCACTTACATTACCTGCCGTGCCGACATAGTAAGACGGCGACCACAGTGAACCACCCCATAGTTCTTTTTTGATTTCAGGGTGTAACAAAAATAGCTTTCTAGCCGTTGAGCCTTTCAGAATCTTCACCGCATTCGCGACTGATATTGATGGCGGTATAGAGACAAAAAGGTGAATGTGATCAGGTTGGATTTCTTTGGTAATAACAGGCCAATTGTTCGTATCACAAATCCCATCAATCATGTGCGAGCAATCCTCTCCGACCTGTCCAGTCAAGATAGGCTTTCTGTACTTCGGACACCAAACCACATGGTAAGCAGTTTGGTATACAGCGTTTCTTGAAAATAAAACATCAACCATAATCACATGGTTATATATACAGCAGTGTTTGTCAAGTCGATTTCCTCTCCTGACTGAAGTCAGAAGTTTCCATCGATTGATAACCTATGAAGGCGAGGATGCATTTAGCGAAGGCCACTACACCGACGATATGACGTTTGAACCAGACAGTTTTGGTGGCTCGTTGGGAGAACGTTACGATTGTTTGGATGACTCAGACAGTTGCGCGAGCTGCGAAGAGAGTCTGTAATCAAACAATGATGTGAAAGAGAGGAAAAGGCGCGAAGGAAAACCCAAGCGCCTTTCGCTCATTAGACGTTGTCTAGGGCCTGCTGTTTAATTTCCTGCATAGTGCGCTTCAGTTTTATCTTAGCACGGACAGCTTGCGCTTCTTCATCATCAATAGAAGCTAACCCTTGATTGAATATCGATCGCGTTAATGCGGTATCTAGCACAGGTATAATAGCGAGCAGTCCCACCAATAAGCTGGTCAAGAGCGGTACCGAAGGGGTAAGGGCCCATAGTGCAGCAATGACAAAGGTCGAAACAGGGATAGTCGACACGAGATCACCCAAAGCTTCTTCAAGTGTGCGTGTTGCCAGGTTGGGTGTGCTGTCGGCGGCCTGGTTGTACATGACATTGGCCCGGTTACCATACCGGGGTGATAGCCCGGTAATAACATGGCAGCAGTGAAAGCCAAAGTGCCCGGCGAGTATCGCGAGTGCACCCGGTATCAATGCGTCTGCCCAGTCGTTGATGGGGGTCCCAGCAGAGGGTGAAAAAATCAATGCTGTCGGCATAATGACCAAAAGGAACAGTGTCAGCATGCGTAGCGCTGTGTCGCGAAAGTGTTCATGAAGTAAGAACGCATTCGTGTTGTGGCTTAAAATAAAGTGCTGCGTTTCTTTGTATGTTGAAATAAGCGAGTCTGTTTCTGGTGTTGAGAACGGTGTTACATCTTCAGAAAAGCAGGGTTGCGTTGGGGATGCGACTTCGTACCAGTTGCGGTAGGTCCGTGCCTCTTCAGCATGAGGGCGTAGCACGCGAGAAAGTGCGTAAAGGTATGCCAGCGACAGAAGCGGCACAACTAAAAGGAAGAGTTCATTTAGCAAGAGGCTTGTTGCGGTCGCCATACAAAAAAGAAAACCAGAGGCCAGCGCGCCAGAACGAAGCTGTGAGGGCAATGCAAGCATGAAGCTTTCCGTGTCATAAAGGTTATCGCTCTCATGGTGTTGAAGTTGGGGAAAAGCCGTTTTTCGGTGTCGCCACAGTGGTCCGTGAATCGATGCGATAAACGCGGTGACAGGGAGCGACATGATAGCGATAGCAGTCGATGAGAGCATGAGCAACATGAATGCAGCAAGTAAGACCGCGAACAAATAGCCAATACGATCAGCGCGGTGTAGCGCTTGCGATATAGCATGCAAATAGTGGCCGCGTGCAGCATCAAAAAGGGCACGTGGTGACATGTCTTTCATTGGCAAGGTAAGGGTGTTATCTTGTGAGTTCACAATGACGCCTCAAGTGACAAGTTATGTGATGACAATTCGCATCATCACATAATCATGGTAGGTTGTCAATGAGGTGTGTTAAGAATTAAGAAGGGTGCGGTAAGCGCGCTTTACCGCGTCAAAATCGTGGCGTGCAACTAGTACATATCGGCACGCAAGAAATGATAGAATGAATACCAGCATGCCAGCGTCAGCGAACATGGCTCCAATGGCATCAATGGCTAACAACAACGGCGTGGGTGTTCCTGCGTTGTGAACGGCGATTTCAGCGGCAAGGCCAGCAATAGCCAGTAGCGGCGCGATAGTCAGTGTTGTTTTGGCCCATGGCGCAATAGGGGCGTGATTGAGCATGGAGCGCCATGTGAATACGGTGAGCTTAGCGCTGCGGTATGCAAAGAAGCTAAGCGTTAGCAGTGATATAAATAGCATTGCTGCATTTTCATCGCCGTTGTACATGTTTGCGGTGGTCGCAAGCGTTGCTACAAAGAAAAGGAATTGAAGTTTAAGCAACAGTGGCGCATACAAGGTGCGTCCAACAAAACCGTTGATCGTGTGAGTGATACGTGTGATGTTCATGATACTAACCCGTGTTGTGCTGACAAGGTTAGTATCTCAAAAAACTGTGGGTGTTGTCAATGTTTTTGTTAAGGCAGTAAGTGGAATGTCACCACGCCATTTTTAGGGTCTTCTATGCTTACCTTGCCACGTTTAGCAAGCTCCATAAGGTGACTGCGTAGGCTGTTGATGCGACGAGAGCGCGCTTTTTTGTGGATAGCGACTTCACCGCCCTGTTTGCGCAGGTGGTCTATGGCTGAGTCTCGGGTAAACAAACAGGCTTTGCGTTTGGCTTTCTGTTTAAGTAGGCGCGCTGCTTGGCGTTGGGCCTCTAGGGAACCAGCGTCACCGACAAAGGCAAAGTGCGCTTCCTGTCGGTGTGAAGTACCTGTGTAGCGCAGTACGCCTTGACGGCACAACGCATGGCATTGCGTTAAGGTTTTGCGGTGACCGCTGTTCGCAGTGACTCCGGCGCGAACAAAGAAGGTGCCGTGGTGTTTCGCAATGCTGGTGACTTGCTCGGCGGTTTTTGAGGTGTCTCGGTAACCCATGAAAACGGTTCCTGTGTTGTTGTGCTGACAGGGTTAGTATCGCAAAAACTGTGTGTGTTGTAAAGTGTTTTTTTGTGAGGTGCAAAATGATGTGCCGCTGTCGTGAAATAGCGGCACATATGGGCGTTAACTCAAGGGTTGAACGTCCTCGGCTGACTTTTGCGCCTTATACAGGGCGTCTTTGACAACGGAGTAGCTTTGAATAAAGTCTTCTGCATCATCGCGAAGCAAATCGGTTTCATACGGGTTGTCGTCTTGCTCTTTGAATTTAAGCGGTGACATGTGGCATGACAGTGCAAATGCCGCGTCTCGTTGTGCGTCTTTGCCGTCAAAAATAAACATCATGCGTGAGCGCCCTAAAGCGACATCTATATAAGGTTTGATATGAGATGACGGATTGATGGGCTTGCCGAAAAAGCACCACAATGTTTTTAGGTATCCCGTAGGTCTATTGTTGTTGGTTTTTAGAACGGCGGCGTATTTTTTTGAAAATCCAAACATGTGAGTAACCTCTGTTGTGCTGACAGGGTTAGTATCTCAAAATCTGTGTGAGTAGTCAATAGGCGTATTAAAAAACACGCCTATTTTTTTGTATTTAGTTAGCACTTGAGCCTGTGGTGGTTTTCTCGTGAGGTGCGCAATTTTTTCAACGTCTCACTAGCAAGCTTGCCACTTGCAGTCACCGAGGATAGCGTGTCCCAATCAGCATTATTCACTGCCGCGAGAGCATCATCTTTAAAACAGTCAACGCGGCGTTGATAATGTTCAATAAGGGCGCTTAACTCATCATGTGATGGTACGAATGGGCTGAGTATGCAATACGCATCATCGAAGCTTAGCGCCGAGATAGCTCCCTCTTTCGAGATGTCGCCTAACGGGTGCGTCTCAACCACCACCGTACCTTTAATATCAGCTACATAGCAATTAACACAAAATCCACCGATTGTATCGCTGAGCGTTACAATAGGGAACGAGGCGCAGAAGCGCTCTAGTTGGGCGCGGGCGGCATTAAGAAAAACGGCTTGCTCTTTTGGGTTTAGCGCATGAAAGCGCGTAGACAGTACGCCTGGTGATGTTGATGAGTCACTCATGGTATTTCCTTGTTGTATCTGGAGGAAAAAGGCCGGCGTATATCCGGCCTTCTCAGTTGTTAAATGTGTGGGTTTCGCGATGTAACGTGGCCTGCAACCAGCGACCATGTGCGATTTTTAAGCCAAGAGCCTGAGTTATTCTTGCGGTAGAAAACATCGCCTGTGGTGGTGGTAATGCGCTTTTTGGTCGGCGAGATGCTTTTGATGTTGCCGCAAGGCGTGCTGTCGCCATTGAATGCGTAGCTTACCGCATCGCCAATCTGAGGCACCTCGATAACTTTAAACTGTGGGTAGATGTGCTCACCACGGTCAATGGCCATAAAGCGCTCTGCGTTGGCTTCATCGTTAAGTTGCTCAGCCATGCGCTCTGCAATCATCATGTTGCGACAATCGTTTAGCGTGATGTAGGGTTTCATAAGCTCAGTAAGCTTGCTGT
>Ga0208764_10001346_pt1 | contig 15806 bp, 14 predicted proteins | sample ETNtaG_18_FD_185762 | JGI IMG/M metagenome (GOLD analysis project Ga0208764, IMG submission 185762) | Marine microbial and viral communities from oxygen minimum zone, Eastern Pacific Ocean - ETNP201302SV91 (SPAdes) (version 2) | ecosystem: Environmental > Aquatic > Marine > Oceanic ... | reverse complement strand
AACTAGACCTTGTACTCCCGAAGGAAGCCCCCCTGGCCCCATAATCCTCTCCCCAAGCAAGTTGGCACGGTCAGGGAAAAGAGCAACACGGAGCTCCCAATCGGGATTCGAAAGGTCAACTTTCAACTGAGGTGCCCGTTCGAGAACTGCTGCTCCAATAGCTCCTGCGAATGTTTGACTGGTCCATTTTCCTTTTTCTCCGTGCCGTTTACAGCGAACAGCAAAAGTAACCCCTTCTTCGATATCCCCATACTCTGCTAGAGCACTTTCAGCAATTTTTTCCGGTTCAGCAACTACATCAGAACAAGGGTCGATGGCGTAGATACCAAATGTATGCAATAATGCATCTTCAATTTTTTCCGCTTCATCACCATTGACAAACATCAACCCGCCTTGGACGTGAACTGAAACTTTTGCATCACGAACACGACATTGGGATATCAGAGTGTTCTTCAAAACACGAGTGAAATGTTTTCTTACTGGTTTTGATTTTAGCATAGATTCGCCCATTCGGACAATCCATTGTCCCATGATATCACCTCAGGGTTCGTTGTGGATCTCTAAGACCTCGTCATTTTTTTTTGAGTTGGACTTTGCATTGTCATTTCGTTTCTCTTCTAATGCTTTGAGATACGCATAATCAATGTCTTTGGTAACATACACTCCATTGAAACATGATGTGTCAAATTCTTCAACACCACAATCACCTCCCTGACATGCATCGATTAGGTCTTCCAATTTTTGATACATTAACCAATCTGCACCAATTGCAATTGCAATGTCTTCGATACTCTTGTCGTGGGCAATATATTCACTCTTTGCTGGCATATCTATGCCGTACACATTAGGGTGGATAACAGGAGGCGCTGCGCTCGCAAAGAACACTTTCTTTGCCCCAACATCTCTTGCCATTTGTACAATTTTCCGACTAGTATTTCCTCGAACAATACTATCATCTACAAGTAGGACATTTTTCCCGAAAAATTCATCTGGAATCGGATTCAATTTTTTCCGTACAGAATCCTTTCTGATTTCCTGCCCTGGCATGATAAATGTCCGGCCTACATATCTATTTTTCACGAAACCCTCTCTGAAATCCACACCGAGTTCTCTAGCCAATTCCAAGGCAGCACTCCGACCACTATCGGGAATTGGGATGACAACATCAATTCCATGTTTTGGATTTTCTTGCAATATCCTTTGAGCAAGTTTTCGGCCCATGTTTAATCTTGCCCGATGAACACTAATCCCATCAATTACCGAATCGGGTCTTGCAAAATAGACGTATTCAAAGATACACGGTGTATAGGTTGGGTCTTCTGCGCATTGTTTTTCATAAAATTCCCCTCCTGCTGTGATGAAAACCGCTTCACCTGGGGCAATATCTCTGACAATTTCAAAGCCCAATGATATGATTGCAACAGATTCTGATGCCAGTATCCATTCATCCATTCCGTTGCTATTTTTCCGTTGGCCAAGAATGAGTGGTCGGATGCCCCAAGGGTCACGGAAACCTACAAGTCCGTATCCAGTGATCATCGAGATGATTGAGTATCCACCTCTGCACCGGTTATGGACTCTCGAAATAGCGTGGAATACATCATCAACATTGAGTCGTAGTTCGTTTTCAATATACATTTTCCCTCGCTTGAGCAACTCATGTGCAAATATATTCATCAATACTTCAGAGTCACTACTGGTATTCACATGGCGTAAATCTTCATTGTACAATTGTTTTGACAATTCATTTGCGTTGGTGAGGTTTCCATTGTGAGCTAAAGTAATTCCATAGGGGGAATTTGTATAGAATGGTTGCGCTTCTGCACAAGATGAAGTTCCAGCGGTTGGGTATCTAACATGGCCGACACCCATGTGCCCGCCCAAAGATTCCATGTGGTGTTGCTGAAATACATCGCGGACCAAGCCATTTGACTTGCGATGATAGAGTTGTTCGCCTTGGCAAGTGACAATACCTGCAGCATCTTGCCCACGATGTTGCAAAACAGTTAGCCCATCATAAATAAGTGGAGCAACAGGATTTTCGGCTCCTGAGACGATGCCGATGATACCACACATTGCGGAACCCGGCCATCGCTTCAACAGGGGGCTTTAGAGTTTGACGGCCCACAGTAATGTAGTAATATCCAAGATTACTTCTTTTGATACATTGTCCGATTTCGCTTGTTCCAACGATATCCACGCATTCGTGCAGTCTCTCCATAGCCACAAGATGCGCAGACGTGCTTTTGCTTGTGATATGAATGGCGGCCACAACGGCGACAGCGGATGTGAGTTGACTTCTGGCGCTTGCCCATGCTCGGGGTACCCTTACTCATGTGCTCACCTCAGCGGCTCGGCGACCGACCCTCTCTATATCAGGGTTGTCACACGCCCTAAGGGTGAACTAAGCCCAATTCATTCGGGAATTTGAAGTGAAACATCGCCTTGAGTCGATTCTAACTCAAGTAATTCATCGTTTGTATGGTGCCTACCGGTAATGAGTGCGAGAAGAAGTCCAAGGACCAAACCACTGGCAGCCAAAACTGCAGTTAGTGCATTGAACAACATAGCGCCACCTAAGCGGATTTCATAAATTGCGTTATCTGTAGAGCCCATATCACCCTCATATAACCAAGAGGATAAACTGATTCCCAATGCACTGAAAAGAACAAGACCCACAATCTGTTCACGCCAATGCATATGTCGATGAATAGATCCAACACTTACCATTAGGAGTACAAGAGTTGTAATTCCAAATGCAAGGATAAATCCCATCATCAAGTCATCTAAAATTTCAGAAAAATTAGCACCACCTGAGTACTGCCATACAATCAAATTCATGCCAATGAAAATCAGAATTATCATCACTGCGATAATTCTCCACCAGGGTCCTTGATCTTCTGCGGCCATCATCCCTCCTCCTTTATGGTCAAATTCTTTTCCAATAATTCTCTGACTCTAGCCTTCTCTTCAAGAGTTAATGGTGCAACAACATCTGGGTCTGGAGCTCTTTTTTCTGCAATATAGACCAACCATATGAATCCCATAACTCCGAAAGTAGAACCTGCTATTCCGCCGATAATAAATGGTATTTGGTCCCAGTAAATATCGTGCCACCCTAATGTCGAAAGGTCGGTTGAACCTTGACCCATAATTCGTATGAATATTCCTCCGCCAATTAAGGCCAAAGATGACATTGCGAGAGCTTCACGATTACGTTTTTCACCCATCATGACACAAAATGCAGCACTGACTGTTGATGTTATTACAATACAAGAAAGGAAAACTAAAACCCATGTCGCCCAGATTTTTTCACCGATGCCATCAGATCTAGCGCCAGGGGGGTCTTCCACTAGCATCCAACCAATCCAAATCAATCCACTAATTGCTAACAAAAACCCCATTGGACGTAATCCACGGGGGAGTTGACCCACAGGAGATGGGCCTGAAAATGTCGCCACTAATGCTCCAATGGCCATTAGGGATACCGGTGGAGTCATATCGAAAAGAACAGCAAGCAGTGCGATTTCTGATGCATCACTACCTGAAGTTTCAATGCCATATAGTACCAACATCGTAATTGCTAGAAGTAAAGTGAGACCGATTAATCGTTGTCGAAAATCTTTACGATCAGTCAGGCTAAAACCAATTGTGATACAAATCAGGCCAAGGGGCAACCAAAAGCCCAACCACGCGTTCGAGATGCCCTCCATTGAACCTTGGTTAGCGTTTAGGTTCATCAACGTTGACCGTATTATGTCTTAGCAGTCGTCCGAATCACGACTTATGATTACGCGACACCCTCAAATACGGGTCGATGGTCGCAGGCTCGCACCCAAAGGGTGTGGAGTGAGATTATGGTCAAGATGCCCCGTCAAGTAAAGCGGTACAGTCCCGCTGCGGGCCGCCACACATTACACACTGTTGAGCGCGTCAAGAAACGCCGTGCGAGTGAGTTGAAATGGGGTCAGCGAAGATTCCGCAGAGTTACTGCAGGTTACCGTGGTTTCCCTCGTCCTAAGCCAGAAGGCCGTGAGAAGCCAACAAAGCGTGTAAATATCCTTTATCGATGTACTGAGACGGGAAAGGCTCACACGCCACCCTGTCAGCGTGCTAAAAAATTCGAACTTGTTGACAAGTGATAGTGGGTGAAATAATGTCTAAAATAAAGAGTAAATTTCTCAAAGTACATTGCCGTGATTGTGGTAATGAACAAATTATGTTCGACCGTGCAACATCGGTAGTGAATTGCAACGTATGTGGTTCTACACTTGCTCGACCATCAGGTGGGAAGGCACACTTGACCGGTGCAACTGTTGCCGAGGTCCTCGAGTGAGGGGGCCTAATTCAATGTCTGATGAAGATAATTGGCCTGAAATGGGCGAAATGCTGGTTTGTACAATCAAGACAGTAAAGCAGAACGGCGTTTACGTAGACTTGGGTGGCTACCCTGGAAAGGAAGGGTTTGTTTTTATTGGCGAGATTGCATCAGGTTGGGTCAAAAACATTCGCAGCCATGTTAGAGAAGGTCAGCGTGTTGTTGCTAAGGCGGTCAAAGTTCGCAAGGACCGACAAAGTATTGAGTTGTCAATCAAATCGGTTAGTGAAGAACGCCGAAGGGATGCTTTGCAGCGATGGAAGAATGAACAACGTGCTGGACAACTCCTGCGAATTGTTGGAGAACGATCTGGTTGGGATGAAGATAAAACTAAGGAGATACAATCCGAATTAGTTGAAACCTATGGTGGACTTTATTCTTCATTTGAGGAAACTGCTATCGATAATGATGCCCTATCCAATGAGGGATTTGAGGGAGATTGGATTGAACTTTTTATTGAGACTGCAATTGAAAACATCATCCCTGATTTCGTCGTAATAAGAGCAATTGCAGAAATCGAGATTCATTCAATGGAAGGAGTAGAATTGATTCGAAATGCATTAACAGAGGTTGAAAATTGTTCTTCCAAAGAAGATGAAGTTGAAATTTCGTGTTACTATGATGGCGCTCCAGAGTATAGAATTGAGCTGAAGGCTCCCGATTGGGAAATTGCTGAAAAAGGTTGGAGCGACGTTGAGTTGGCAATATCTACCACAATTACTGAAGATCATGGCTCCGCGGTAATCATTCGCGAATGATTCGGCATCTATGCACTTCAGGATGAGTCATGTTCAAAGGCCCAGTTGTTTGGTTAGCAGATTGGAGATTCCGATGGCACGAACAAAACTTCAGAAGTGCACTGCTTGTGGGGAGTACGGTTTGTCTGAAACTTGCAAAGAATGTGGCGGGAAAGCGCAGGCAGCAGGCCCAATGAAGTTCTCACCTGAAGATTCTCGTGCACACCTACGTCGCCGGTTAAAGAATGTTGAATCAAAAGAATGGGTTGAATCACTGCCGTCCCCAGATGGTGGTGAAGAAGAATGACGACTAAGTTACATTGGTTTGAAGGCGAATCCTTACCTGAACATAGAGTTCTCCTAATGGCAGTCCCAGGTGTTGGAAATGTCGGTAAATTAGTACTTGATACGATGGTTGAGCATTGCGATTCTACTTTATTAGCCAACATAATCCATCCCGATTTACCGCCACATGCAACAATGAATTCTGATGGTTTACTCACCCCTCCACATTTGTCGATACATTCAGTCAGAATGTCCAATGGCGATTGTGTTATTGTGATTACAGGAACAGGGCAACCAATGATTCCTCGAGGACAGCACGAATTGGCAGGCTCGATTTTGGAATTAGCGAAAGAATCCAGCTGCGATCTTTTGCTCGTACTCGCTGGACTTTCAGCAGACCCAGGTGATACTGATATTCATATGACCTGTGCCGAGCAAAGTGTGCGAGAAAACCTAATGGATTCAGGTTTGAATATTAGTTCTAAGCATCCAGCTGGAGGTATGTTGGGGTTAGCAGGATTAGTGGTTTCACTTGCCCCAATGTTTGGAGTCCCAAGTGTAGCATGTATGTCTGAGACCATTGGGACGAGCGTTGATGTTCAAGCCGCAGACCGTTTAGCAAAGCGAATATCACTTGATTTTGGTTTGGGATTGGAATTACCAATCGATAATACAAGTGATACAGCATCACGCTTGTTTGCCATGATGGAAGGAAAGGAAATTGCAGGGATTGACCTTTCAGAAGATGACTCTCCGTCAGGATTCTACGCGTAAATCCTCGTCATGCTTATGTCCGAGTCTTCGGTCGAAGAATTACAGCCGAGATCGCATAGCCCGGTATCGCGGTGGATTCGAAATCCACTGTCCTCGTGACGCGGGAGTTCAAATCTCTCTCTCGGCGCCATCAAACTCTTGAAGGGTAAGGCTGTAGCCGAGTACATGCAGGTCGGCATCACTCACGAAGGTGAGCGTGTATCACACATATTTGATAATCAGATAACAATATCCGATGTACTTGAGAAAATGGCAATCCCTCCTTCCACTGTTTTGACAGTAGTTGATGAAAAAATTGTCCCCCATACCTCAATAATTACTGATGACATTGAGATAGAATTAATCATAGTTTCAAGCGGCGGCTAGTCATCACGTCGTTTGAGAATAACCAATCGAGTATTCTTTTGGAATTTAATTTCAGGTCTTCCAAAGAATTCTGAGTACACTCCATTGAGTATTGCAATTTCATCTCCGGGCTGTATTGAAGGTGCCGAAATGGGTACGGCAAAACTGTAGGCCACAACATCAATTCGTCCTGTTCCGTCTTGCATTGTGAAGCGCCATTTTGGTTTTCCAGATGCTGTCCGATTCTTTTGCCACGTAGTGTCTCGAATCGTCATTACCCTTCCAACAACGCTTCCAGCTGTGATTAGCCCGACAATGTCTTCTCCATCCCTTTCAGAAGGTTCAATAATTTCGACTGTGGATTCGTTGTCTAACTCTATCGAGGGGTTGTAATTCCATTCTGTCGGCCTTCCATTTTTGATACGAATAAAAACTCCATTTTTGATACGTCGTGAAATAGCCCTTGGTTTGGGGATAAAGCAATTTTTCACTTCAATTCTATCAACACCTTGTTGTAAATAGAATTTGATTTCAATTCCTCCATCTGAATCTTTGATTGGCGTTAGTAACCCATTAACTTCACCACATAGGTCTACTCTTGTCACTAAATCAGTCGAATTAGTAATTGGCCATTTCTTCCCTGCATGGTCTAATCTATCTATTTCCGGTAAACTTCCCCTATTTTCTGCTGAAGGACAAATTGTAGCATGATCGCACGATTTACATCTTGCCAAAGGATCAGGGTCTTCTCCAATATGTGTACCGCCATTTTCGAAAAGTTGTACCTTTGAAGGCGTGGCTGGAAACTCATCTTCAGCTCCCCTATTTTTGAAAAGAGTATCATACGCTTCACGTAATTCTGAATCTATTTCATTAAGTCGCCTTTCATCGGGTGCTTGGATGACTTTGATTTGAGGTGCGCCAGCATACCATATACGTAGATCTTCAACACGTTCCGATTCCCCATGCGTTGACCACCATAGCCATGCATAAATTTCCAATTGCTTAACATATCCTGCAGACCGGTCATTATTCCCCATTGCGGCTTTCAAATCTATAATGGAAATAGTTCCGTCCCAAGAATAAACAAAGTCATATTCTCCCCAAAACCAGTGTTCAGGATGGACCGTTCCAAGTGAGAACGTGGCAGCATCTGGATCAACAAACCAAGGTCTAGCAACCTCCCATGCTTCCATTAGTGTACATCCCCCTTCGCTGACTGAAGGGTGTGGTTCAGACCACTTGAATGGAAATCCATCAGGTGGTGGCCATTCTGGCCTTTTCCCCTTTCGCCATTCATCAAGGGTAGGGCCACCATTTTCATCTAAACAGCGTTTGACTTCATCAAGGTGAAAATCAATTGTCGCTAGAGTCATCGATAGCATTTTTTCGTCATCAAGATCTTCACCACTTCCGATCGCCATTGGGTCATCTTCGAAAGATGCTACGTGCCCATCCTTGACATTAGTGAGGTGGATTGCGGCACGAGAATATGCCCATTCACGTAACGCTTCGATATTTGTAATGGGTTTTTGAGATGGTAATTTTGGGGCTGGCCACGATTCTACTGAATTTCGGTCCGGCCGACCATCTTCATCAATTGGTGATGATAGAACATCCCAATTCGCATCACTTGTAACTACTGCGGGGGATTCTCGGAGAACTCTACATACTGTGGACTCAACAATGTGGCCACGCATCATTGCGGGCACACTTGGCCCTTTCAGATATTCTACTCGCCGTAGGTACCAGGATCTAGGACATCCTTCATATTGGATTAGACTGGTAGCAGATAATCGTTCAAACTTACTAATCAACAGTGCATCGTCATCTACAATTTGAACAGGCACATTTCAGGCCTAGAGTTCACTGTCTTTGAATCTATGGAGTATCTTGTTCTTCTTTTGATTCGCGAGGTAACGTCTCAATTGTCAGCCGAGTATTTCTTGGGTCAATTCGAAGTTGAGGTGTTCCTTCTCTCCATCCTAATTCTGCAGACATCAAACGAATGTTATCACCAATTTGTAAATTATCAAATGATTCACTTCTCCCTGAACCAAAAGCAACAACTTCGACTAATCCAGTTCCATCCCAAACATGCGCCATTGACATTGACCAGTTTCTTCCAGATGAATTGATACCACTATTGAATCCTCTACTAATGATGGTACCAGCGATATTAGCACGAGTCGGAATCAAACCTAATCGATTAATTTCCATATCTTTGGCATCTTCAGAGGAAATAATTTTACTATCGATATCGAGATAGAGTCTAACCATCCCCCTCCATTGTCCTGGAGCAGCATCAACAATGACAAATTCACCTTTGTAATCATGCAAAATCGGAAATTGCCCGCATCCCATTTCCTCAATTACTGCAGATTTATCTCCAACCGTAATTGCAGCCCCTATCACACTACTGCCGAAGTGATTAGGGAGTGGACCCCAATGCCCATGCAAATTCCCTTTGACTGTAACTCGGCTTGGGAGGTTGGAAATAGGGGTAAATGGTGCTCCCGCGGTTGACTTTTTGAATTCAGGAATGAGGCGGTGTAATGGTTGTTCTTCTCCCCCGCGTGGATAATCACAAGTATCTAAACCATGGCAAACTTGACAAGACAACCTTCCTTCAATAGTTGGTTTATCGGCATTAAGATTAAAATCATTCAGAGAGGCCAAAGTCATTTGTTGTTGGATTTTGGAAAGTCGGGGGGCCTCATTTTCAATTTCATCAATTAATCGAGCCTCATGCACGAATCCATCTGCAAGGTGCCAAGATTTCAAGGCGACAACAGGGCCACTTTTTACATGGTCAATAGGTTTCGAGGGATGATGCCGTGTTTCGATCCACAACCATTGATAAAATCGTAATTGAGTAGCAACTCCTGAGTGGTCACGCCCATGTCCTCGATTAGCTTTGATATCGACAATCTGTACATCACCTCTCCAACGGTGTGCCATATCTAATTCGCCTGCAGCCCATCCATCGGGATGAAATAACCGCTGAGCACTGTTGATTCGGGGATCTTTTGCCCAAGGGCGAGATACTTCCCATGCCTCCCACCAACTGCAAGGCTCACCTTTTGCTTGCCAACCCTCACCTTTTCCTGAGTCCCAGCATGGCGCAGGTGTTCCAAAAGGATCACCAATTTCACGAAATATTTCGAGAAATGGCCCCCCATTTTGTTCCAAGCACAATTTCGCTTCATTAATTTGGAGTTTGATGGCATTTTTCACCATCGCATTCAATTTTTCACGTTTTACATCATCTGGACTCCTTCCTTCTGCTTTCCAAATTATATTATCCCATCCTTCATTCAGTTGACGTCTAATTTCATCTACAATGGGTTGCATTAATGTCCGCAACCATGTTTGTAATTCATCGAGATTTGTGATGGTTAATATTTCGCCATGTTCACTTGTGACCCATTGTGTGTTTTTTTCTTTCATCCCATTCTCAGGATGAGGTCGCTCCATCCAAATTGCAGTGGCGGCTTCTTCAACAATATGCCCCAAAATCATTTCAGGATGCTTCGGTACTTGCAGCCCCAATCTTCGTGTAAGGAACCAATCTCTCCGACAACGTTCCCATGTGACCATTGAAGAAGCAGACAACCTCCTTCTACTTCTGGCAAAAACACCAGTTGGTTGTGGTATCACTGGCATAATAAACACTCATTCTGCATAGAAATATTCTCCTCTTGATTTTTGCTCTCGATCTTTCCTACTATCGTGTTTGTTGATACGTGGCCTATGGCTATCATGATCGCGTCGGAAGGTGATGCCAACTTGACTTAGAAAACGATTCATTCCTTTTCGGAGAGGCAGTGGCCCAACTGCTGAACCATTCTCTCCACCAACACCATCAAAAACAAGTAAGGAATCACTTACAATGTCTATGAAATAGATATCGTGATCGATTACCATTGCTGCCTTCTCATTGACTTCCATTGTTTTCCTGATTGCTTTCGCTGCCTCCATTCTCGCATTCGCATCTAGGTGTGCACTTGGTTCATCTAGCAAGTATAGATCAGCATCTTTACCCAGGCAAATTGCAATACTAACTGCTTGTAATTCTCCACCTGATAATTTTCTAACATCTTGTTCTAGTAATTTGTCAACTTGAAGTGGCCGAATCACAGTGGTGTGGAATTCACCTTTTCTCCATTTCGTTCCAATTTCACAATCGAGCCATAGGCGAACAGTCCCTTCAAAATCTGATCTAACATGCTGCGGTTTGTAGGATATCTTCGCTTCCATAGTACACCAACCGGCATCCATTTCGATTTCACCAGCAACCATTTTGACCATGGTGGTTTTACCTGTAGCATTAGGGCCTACAACACCTACTACCTCGGAACTGTGCACTTTACCAGTATCTGTTTTGAGTTGGAATGTACCTAATTTCTTCTCCAAGTCCCCCCATTCGAGAATTGGCTCCCCAATCTCTTCACCTCGCATTCTCCCCCGAAGGAACTGAATTGGTTTATCTCTAATTCGAATATTTTCTTGCTCTAAGAAACCATCTAAGTATGCATTTATGGCTGTACGAGCGGGGCGTGGTGGCGTAAAAATTCCATATGCTGCTCGTTCGCCATACACGACGTGTATGAGGTCGCACAAAACATCTAAAATTGCTAAATCATGCTCAATAACAATTACTCTTTTACCGGATTCAGATAATTTTTGGATAATTCTAACCATTCGCATTCTTTCGTAAATGTCAAGATATGATGAAGGTTCATCAAAGAAGTATACATCAGCATCTTTCAGCAATGTTGCAGCAATTGCCACTCGTTGCAATTCACCACCTGATAATTCTGGTAAATTCCTTTCAAACAAATGGTTGATTGCTAATGCTTCAGCAGTTTCTTCAATGACTCCTCTTTGATCTACGCGTTGCAGCAATGCGCTTACCTTTCCATCGAAGGCACGAGGGATTTTGTCTACATATTGGGGTTTTACAGCTATACGGACACCTGAATCAGCGACTGTTGACATGAAATCACGAAGTTCTCCTCGTGGAAATGTTTCAATGATATCTTCCCATGGCCTTTCTCCCGATAACCATTCACCCAGATTGGGGCGAATTGTTCCTGAAAGGAGGTTTATTGCAGTTGATTTCCCCATTCCATTCGCACCAAGAATACCTACAACTTGTTCTTCTCTTGGAACTGGTAATCTAAATAATCTAAACCCATTTTCCCCATAACGATGAATCATATCTGTTTCCAGTTCGGATGGTAGGTTTGTAATTACTAGTGCATCAAATGGACATTTGTTTATGCAGATTCCACATCCTATACACAATGGTTCCGAGATAATGGGTTTACCGTTTCCTTCATGCATCACAATACACTCAATCCCATTCCTAACAGGTGGACAAAATGATTGACATTCATCATTACATTTCTTTGGTTGACAACGGTCTTCCAAAAGAACTGCAACTCGCATTGAATCTCCCTCCTGTTTGCTTCTTGACAAATTCCGTTCTTAATCGATGCGTGACTCACTAAACGAGAGTCCGCGTTTTTACACTTAGAAAGAGAAGAACCGGTGCTTGAGGTACACACCTGCGGCCAGCGTCAATTTCTCTGCTTTGCTTAGTTTCACTCGTTCGGTGAAAACATCTCCACCACTTCTTTCTATTCGACGAAGGATACTTGAATAGAATGCTGACATTGCAGCAGGACTATAACGACTATTTTTTGGCAATAGTGGTAGTAATTTGAATGCTTTTTCCTTGTATAATTTAACTCGTTTGCAATATTCCTTGACAAAAGGTTCCCACCCTGGGTGCTCAAGCATTGATTTACCACCCAAAAGGTCATCCTCACTGATACCAAACCTTTCAAGGTCTTCCAATGGAAGATAAATTCGGCCACGTTCTGCGTCTTCAGCAACATCACGAATAATGTTGGTTAATTGCATAAATACTCCCCATGATTCTGCAAATTCTCTCGCCAGAGGTGATTTGTAATCATAAATTTCGATGCAAATTAAACCAACTGTTGATGCTACTCTGTAGCAATAGGAGTACAATTCTTCAAACGTTTTGTAACGGTTTGTAAATAAATCATCTTCCATTCCACTAATCATGTCGTCGAGTAATTCTCGTGGGATATTATATCGATTAATTGTATCTTTGAGGGCCATAAAAATGGGGTCCGTACTTGAGATTTGGTTACTATATGCTGTTGACAACTTCTTTCTGAAAAAGAAAAGTTGCGCCAATTTATCTTCAAACTCGTCTCTTTCAATGACGGGTTTTGAAGCAGCGAACTCCTCTAATTCCCTACGATAAGAAATTGCCTCAGGATCTTTAACACCAAGGCCGCCGGGAAATACATCTCGATAATCCCCATCTGCAATATCATCCGCTCGTCGACAAAATGCATAATATGCACAAATCGATTGCTTCTTATCTCGTGGCAGGTACTTGAATGAGTGATAGAAATTACCAGCCTCTCTTCTAGTTAATTCTTCGCAGTATGCATAGGCCGCTTGGATCATTTCTGCTGGGACTTCGTTTTCCTCCCAAATTGCAGCATCAAGATGTTCGAAGGGGTTTCTTAATTCTCCTTTTTTACCGATTACTCCCATGAAATGAGCAGACTCTGTAGCCAGTTCAAGTGCAGTAATTGAAACTGCTCGCACTGCTTCTCCAGTCAATACCACTGCAGCTCTAAGTTGTTCCATTTTCGGGTTGACAATGGTCCCTTCCTCACCTTTTCTCGTGGGTTCATCTTCAATGAGGATGAACTCTTCGATGAATTCTGATGGTTTGGCGTGGGAGGTGGAGGACATGCGCGTCAGTGTAGAGGGGGGCGCATGCCTTATTGAATCTCTCGCTCAAACGCGTACTTGGTCCCCTTTGGGGACCGAACCCCATAAAATACCTCAGGAGGTAATTAAAATTACATATTTCGATTTGATTTGAGTAATCTCTTACTGCCACCAGGGAAAATCAAAGAACGTTTTGTTTTACTAATTAGATCGTTTATTTCATCACGCGATACCTTTACTCGACCCCCCGCATCCAAGACATTGTTTGTGCGCAGTAATGAAATTGTTCTCTGTCCAATTAGCACAGGTAACATACATGCCCCACGGAGTCTGAATTGACTATATGGCAACATTCCGATGTATTCTATAGCCGCATCTAAATGACTTGATGCCAAATTGAGATATTGGTTGTATAATGGACGAAATATTTCCATATTTTCAGGAAGCATTAGGTCACTTGGTTCCAAGCCTATTTCCACCAATTTGTGCCCCGGTATATAGCAACGACCAAACCGTAAATCCTCTGGTATGTCTCGAAGGATATTGATGAGTTGAAGGGCCTTACCAAATTGCACTCCATTTTTGAATAATTTTTCCTTTTTCCGGCCATCTAAGTTGAATAAATGTGCCAATGAAATCTTTGTCCAGAATTCACCAACACTACCGGCAACTCTGTAGGCATAATCGTCTAATTCATTTTCATTTTCAAGTGAACTAATTCTTCCATCTTCGTTAGCGATACCAAATCGCTGAAGGTCTAAGGTCTGGCCATTGACGATAATATCGAGACATTCGCAAATAATTTCTTGGTCATCCCCTGAGAATTTTTCAAGACAGGTGATGACTTCAGATACGTTCTGCAATAATTTCGCTTCAGAATCGTTCTCTTGGATCAGAGATAATTCCGAAAAATCTGGAAGCTTTTCTGAATGTCCCTGGACCACATCATTGTATTCGCGCAGTGTATCAAGTAAAATTTGTGAATCCCCTTTTTTTGAATCAGCCACAGTATCTGCAACCCGTGCTAATAGGTAAAGGAGGCCAACCTGCCCTCGAATTTTTGCAGGTAATGCTTGCAAGGTAATGAAGAAGGAACGCGAAGTCTCTTCCAAAAGAGTATCAATTTTCGAATTTATTAATTCGGCCACTCTAACCCCTCCTGTTGACTCTACGGGCCGACTGTTCTTGACAGTTGGGCTTTGTAGTTGAAAATGATTGGTCAATAGTACCTCTTTCGCACGGCAACCTTTTGTAAGCGGGGTGCGGCCCTTTGGGCCGGAGGGATAGGGATGTTCTGCACAGTCTGTAATGAGGAAATCCCAGATGACTCACTTTTCTGTCCCGAATGTGGTGCAAGACAAGACCCCTCCAAATCGGGTGCCATGGGTGGCCGTAATTTTGGAGTAGTAAGCGGTCAAGCCGTGCAAGCTACCCGTGATATGCAATCAGCAGACGCAGCAGCGGCTTCTGCCCAACCTCCAGTAGATCCAGAAGCCCTTCTTTCAAAAATAGCGGATCAAATGGGTGGCAATCCTGCACAATCAATTCAACCTAATATTTCCTCACCTACAACACAACCTGAGCAGGCTCAAAATTATAGTCAAACAGATCAAATCGTTGATCGAATTGTAGATAATGAACGCCAAGAAAAAGCTGGTGCTCGAAACGAATGGCTAGCCATGAATCAGAAAACAGCGAGTGGTGTTCTATCAAGTTTAACCGGTGGAGAATTACCTAGCCACCTAGCCAATTCAGGCGGAGGTGCAAGATTTTTGGATGATGCTGAAGACCTCAGCCGTGAAAAAAGTAGAGTTAAATCAAACCAACCCTCCCCTTCTCTTCTTCGTCGAATGGCCGAAGTAGCCGTTCGTCGAGTAGCAAGAAAGCGTGGAGTGGCTGTCGAATCCCCTCAAGTTGCAATGACTGATGATGACACAGTTAGAGTGAATGTCACTTACATTGATGATGGTCGAGTGCTAGATACTCCGCCTGATTTATCCAATGCCTTTGAGCATGCAATTTCTACTGAACTAGCCCTCAAAGGGTTTGATATTGGAATTGAAATTGTCCTCTTCCGATCGATGGATGGAAACGTCGAACCCGTTTGGGGTGATGTTTCAGCAACCCAAGTCGATGAGCCAGAAGATGATGATGATGATGATCTATTTTCCTGTGAGGACTGTGGACACTATCCCATCCGAGAATCTGACCCTTCTTGCCCAGGATGTGGTGCTGCGTTCTTAGATGATGATGATGAGTGGGAAGAACCAGCCCCTCCTGTATCAAGAAGCCCTAGTGCTCCTTCTACACGTGGCCCTGGAGGCGGTGGCCCACCATCTGGTGGCCCAAGCGGCCCCCCCAAAGGCCCCTCTCGTGGCCCAACATCTCCTCGTGGCCCGTCCGGTCCTAGTGGCGGTGGTCCTCCTTCTCGTGGTCCTAGTGGCGGTGGTCCTCCTTCTCGTGGTCCTAGTGGCGGTGGTCCTCCTTCTCGTGGTCCTAGT
>Ga0208764_10001345_pt1 | contig 15809 bp, 17 predicted proteins | sample ETNtaG_18_FD_185762 | JGI IMG/M metagenome (GOLD analysis project Ga0208764, IMG submission 185762) | Marine microbial and viral communities from oxygen minimum zone, Eastern Pacific Ocean - ETNP201302SV91 (SPAdes) (version 2) | ecosystem: Environmental > Aquatic > Marine > Oceanic ... | reverse complement strand
TTGTAATTAAAGTTTGATAAATTAAACCCAAGATATAAGGTGACTTATTGATTTACCATGCAAAACACCCAACCTTAAAGGCCTTTCAATTCTTGAAAAAAACTTGATTAATCAAATCAAGACATACTCCCTTTTTTGAATTTTTCTTAGATAGTTGTAGATTGTAGGTATGAAAAAGATTATTCTTTTTATCTCTATTGTATTTTGCTTTTCTTGTGAAGAAGAAGATGTTATTGAACAAAATTTATTAGAATTTTTGATAGGAAAAGTATATGAAGCAAAATCAGAAAGTGATTTTATGGGAACTGATTTATCAGGAGATGGGAAATTGTATGTTCAATTCTTTGAAGATGTTAATTACTTTGATAATGATACTATTGCGTTAGGATGGAATTTTTATAACATACCTGTTAATGAGAATAATTGCAGTTTTTCAGGGGCGGTTGATGTTGCGAGTTATGGTATGTGGACTTATATAAACACACCATCAGAATTAATAATAGAGGGTATTTATTCACAATTTTGGGAAATTACCAAAACATCAAAAAACAAAATTGAAATTCTATATGGTTGGGGTTTAGGAGGTTCTGATTTAAATTATCAAGGTGAAGCATTAAAATTAGAAAAGATAAGTTTAGGAGACTTTAACAAGTTGAATTGTAACTAATCTACACAAAACAAAAAACCCACTAGGGTAAAAGTGGGCCCACCAGGGCTTGAACCTGGGACCTACCGGTTATGAGCCGGGCGCTCTAACCAACTGAGCTATGGGCCCCTTCAAATCAGAAGACATATAGTCTAAAAATTTAAAAGTTGTCAAAAATAATTAGTTTTAGTTAATGATTAATATTAACTGAAAATTATTTAATAAAATAAATTAAATGATCCACGAGAATTATAAAATATTATTATTTGATATTGGAGGTGTTATTATAGATATAGACCCATCAATAACCGAAAATAAATTTAAAGAATTATCAAATAGCCGTAATGATAACTTCAAAGGCTTAGATTATAGATATGAAAAGGTCTCTTCTGATCTCACTACTTTATTTATTAATTATGAGCAGGGCTTTATAACCGATTCTGAATTTAGAGATGGTCTAAGACAGATTGGAAGTATAGATATGCCTGATAAAGACATAGATAATATATGGAATCTTGTAATTGTTAAATTAAATAAATCATTACTTGATATAATATTAACCTTAAAGAATAAGTATTCGATTATGATTTTAAGTAATACAAATAATATTCATAGAATTTATTTTGACTCACTATGTAAAAGAATATATAATAAAACCTTTGATCATCTTTTTGATCATGTTTTCTACTCTTATGAGATGGGGTGTAGAAAGCCTGATAAAGTTATATATGAGAAGGTAATTGATTCATCAGGATTTAAACCTGATGAAATAATATTTTTTGATGACATGAAAGAAAATTTAACTGAATGTGAAAAATTAGGTATGAATTCTTACCATGTAACTGATAGTAAATCACTTGAAGAATCCCTGAAAGGATTAATTAATAATTAATTTTTTAGTGATTTGATTTTTTTCATCCATGATAATGAGATAATATATTCCCTTATAAGATTTAGAAAGATTTATTTCATCCGTATTTTCATCACTCAATAATATGCTTCCTCTAGAATCTAATACTTTTAATTTTTCAACTTTTTTAGATAGATAAAAGATGCCATTACTAGGGTTAGGGAAAATTATAATTGATTTTGGTTGTGTTTTTTCATTTATTCCAGAAATAACTAAATCTGAATTTTTAAATATCGGTCTAATCATTAAACTTCCTTTTATTATATCATTCTGCTCCCACTGGTTATCTATTTTATAAAATATTTTATCTGATGTATTATTGTTTTTATCAAGTCCTACTGATAAAAAGTTGCTCTCAAATTGTTTAAATCCAATATAGAAAGTGTCTTCCACTATTAAAGGATTATCTAGTTTGTACGTATTAAACTTATTATTGTCATAACTTATACCAACATTTTGAGATCTTAATTTTGTTGATTCATTATCAATTTTTTTATAAATAACAAGTTCTATATTTTGAGTATAAGTATTCTCAATAGTCTCAGGAAATAAAATCTGAATATGAGTAAGTGTGTCTGAAGTAAAAGTAAAATGTTCCAAAACTAGTTCTGAGTTTTTCTGGTTAAGCCCTGCAGCATACTCTGCTTTCCCATCATCATAAGAATAAAAGTCTGAAAATTTTATTTGAAAATTTGTAGTATCATTTAATATTAAATTTTTATTTAGATATGTAGAGTCACCAGATTCTATATAAAAAGAAAAATCAACTTCTATTGAATCTTTTCCAAGTTTAAAATCAGATAATTTAATTGGGTTATTAATTATGTTTCTACTTTCATTCCCTCCAAGTATTGGGCTAAGTTCTTTATTTTGAGAGTAAATAAAACTTAAATCAAACTCTTTAATATATGCTTCGAAAGAATAGTTTATTGGTTGAATTTGGTTATCAAGATTATTTATAGAAAAAACTATTGAATCAGCATAAGAGTCAGCGTAAGATAAATGATTGAATGGCACTGAAATGTGGTTATTTAATACTTTAAATCCTTTGTGGGATATTGTTCTATCAAGAGATAAAGAGTCGTATTTACTCCTATTTTTGTCCAAATAAAAGTAGTCAACTAACCAGCTGTCAAATGGACCCTCAGTATTTCCTTTATTATAAAGTTTAAACATAAAGTTTTGATGAAGGTAATCTGGTGATATGAGTATTGACTCAAAAGAAAATAAATCACTATGGTTTTCGTTACCACCATTTTTTACCCACACAGTTTTCCATACATTATTTTTATCTAGAAATTCAACTTTAAGTGAGTCCTCATTATCAGGTAATTCTCCATTAATATTATAATTCCAATAGAAGCTTAGATAGAGACTGTCTTGTAAATTAAAATTATTCAGATTTATTTTATCAGATTCAAGAATATCAGAAACTCCATATCCATTTTCATAATTATAAGGAATTCCATCTTTATTTAATCCATCAAACTCTATAACATTTAAACTTGGTGCATTAATATTATAGTAGTCCTTAACTGATAAGCTTTCATATACACTCCATATATTATTTTCAATAGAGTCATTTCCGGAAAAATCATCCCAAAAAGGAATTAGTATGGTATCTAGACTATGGCTGGAATAATTATTAGAAGGAGCACTTAATTTAAATGATTCTAGTCTTTGTCCAAAAGAAAAAGTGCATATAAATATTAATAAAAAAGATAATAATAATTTACTGATTTGTTTCATTTTTAGCATCAGAGACTATCCATAAATTAACTTTTCTACCTATTCTTACTTTAGCGGAGTTCTCTGGAAACTGTCTAAATACTTTGCCAGGTTCAGCCCAAAACTTTTCTAAAATTTCGTTCCCTTCCTCATCTAAATTTTTATTATAAAAATATCCGCTGTCTTCATATATTATGTTGCCAAGCCTAAGGCCCGAACCGATGATAGTGAATCTTGCTTCTTCTAGATCAAGATTTATTAGGTCAGGTGCATCAAATATTTGATTTCCAAGACCATTACCAACTTCTAAATCAATTACAGATCCTTTATCAATGAGTTCATTTTCTGAGATTGAGTCACCTTTAAGATAAATTTTAAGAACAGCATTTCTTGCCATGTCTGGAACATATTTAATGTCACCTAATTTAAGATCATAGCTATTTAGAATTAACTGAGCATTTTTTACTGATCCATTAATAATATTAGGCATTTTAATTTTTGGCGGAATTGAAGAATTGAGGGTAAGGTAAATTTTTCTATTTTCTTTTACTTTTTCATTTTCGGATGGGTTTTGTTGAAGTACAGTAAATGGAGGAAGTTTAGAATTGTATGAAGAGTCTTCTAATATTTCATACCTTAAATCTCTGTCAGATAGAAAATCATCTATTTCTTCAATGTTTATTCCAACTAGATTTGGAACAGTAATTGTGTCTCCATGATTAGTTTTAAAAGGAAAGTAAATATAAAATATAAAGAATACGATAGAACTTGTCAGAACTATCATAATTCCTAGATTTTTTAATATGTATTTAAGTTCTCTCATCTTAATCAATTAGACTCCTAAATAAGTTTTTCAAAGAAATATTAGCCGCATTTGCTTGTTGTGGTAATATGCTTTTTTTTGTAAGACCTGGGTTAGTATTTACTTCTAAGAAGTAAAATTTGTTATCTTTTAGTATAAAGTCACATCTTGAAAACCCTTTTAAATTAAGTTTTTTATATATATCCAACGCAATTTCTTTTACAGTTGACTCATGTTCAACTTTAATTTTAGCAGGAGTTATTTCATCAGATTCTCCATTATATTTTGCGTCATAATCAAAAAAATCATTGTGAGAAATAATCTCAGTTGGAGGTAGAGAGATTATCATATCATTGTATTTTATTACTCCAACAGAAATTTCTCTTCCTTTAATTTCTTCCTCAATTAAAGCTTGTTCATCTTCTTTAAAACATATTTCTAAAGCTTTTATTATATCTTTTTGTTCTGTAATTCTAGAAATTCCAAAACTTGATCCACCTGAATTAGGTTTAACAAATAAAGGTAGGGTTACTTTGGACAGGATATTATCGATATTAATTTTATCATTTTTCTTAACTAATATTGATTTTGGAACTAGATAACCTTCCTTTTGAACTTTATTTTTACAATTATCTTTATTAAAGGTTAATCTTGATTCTTTAGATCCAGTAGATGTCTGTTTAATATTTAAATTTTCGAGATAAAGTTGTATTTCACCATTTTCTCCAGGAACTCCATGAATTGTGTTTAATACTAGATCAATACTAATTACTTTACCATCTCTAATAATGTGAAATGTTTCTTTATCTATTTTTAATTTTGAGTTTTCACTATCTATACATTTCCAGTTTTTTTTTGAAATAATAACTTGAAATAAATTAAGATCTTCTTCTTTTGAAAGACTATTAAATACAACTTCACCACTTTTTACAGATATATCAAATTCAGAGGAATATCCTCCCATTAAGATAACTACATTCTTTTTCATCTATGTGAAATTAGTTAGGGCCATTGATAGCATTTATTCCAGTAATCTCAGGAACTTGCTTCATAATTGCTTCTTCCACTCCTCCTTTTAAGGTCATTGGAGACATTGGGCATGCCTCACACGATCCAAGAAGTTCTAAATTAACAATATTCTTATTATCAATTGAAACAACCTTTATGTCCCCTCCATCAGCTATCAAGTATGGTCTTATCTCATCGATTGCACCCTCAACTCTTTCAATTAAACTTTTTTCCGACATAATGTAAAAATAATATTATTTAAAGTTATTTACTGCAATTTTTCTAGCAATATTATGACATATACTTTCAAAGATTTCTGAAATTTTTTCTTCTTTAAGTACTATTGGGTATCCGCTATCAGAACTCTCTGATACAGATTTTTCAATTGGAATATCTCCAATTAATTCAACATTCAGTTTCTTAGAAAGTTCTATTCCTCCATCTTCTCCAAAAATAAAATGTTTCTTGCCTTCTTCTGAAATAAAGTGAGACATATTTTGAATTATACCTAATATATCAACTTTTGTTTTCTCTTGGTTGAACATGGAAATAGCTTTTTCTGCGTCTATTGTTGATACTTTTTGAGGGGTAGTTACAATTACACTTCCTGTAACAGGAAAATTTTGTGAAAGAGTAATGTGTATATCACTAGTTCCTGGTGGTAAATCAACTATTAAGTAGTCAAGTTCTCCCCATTCTACATCAAGTATCAACTGTCTCATTGCAGAGCTAGCCATAGGACCTCTCCATATTATAGCCTTATCTTTAGGAACTAAAAGACCCATAGATACTAGTTTTATTCCGTATTGCTCTATAGGAACTATCATATTTTTATCACCATCTTTCTTAAACATAGGTTGCTCATTTTCACAATTGAACATTGTTGGAATTGATGGCCCAAAGATATCAGCATCAATTAATCCCACTTTTGCTCCCATTTTTGAGAGCCCAACTGCTATATTAGATGATATTGTAGACTTTCCTACACCACCTTTACCTGAAGTAATTGCAATTATATTTTTGATGTTCTTAACCATTGACTTTTTATCAAATGGTAAAACATTTGAGGTGAAATTAATTTCACATTTTATATCACTATTAAGTTTATTAATTTGGTCTAAGCAATCTTTTCTAATTTTTTCTTTCAGAGGGCATGCTGGTGTAGTAAGTTCTATTTCAAAAGAAATTTTATTATCATCTATAACTAAGTTTTTAATCATATTTAGAGTCACTAAATCTTTCTTTATGTCTGGGTCTAAGACATTTGATAACTTATTTAGTACATCTTCTTTATTTATCATATTAAAATTTTTATCAATTTATATTTAATTAAAAAATTAAAAAAATAATAAATTCATCATATTTGCAATCTATGATAGAAGAAAGTGTAATCCAAGAAATAAAAGATAGATCAGACATTGTTGAGGTAGTCGGTGATTTTGTTTCATTAAAAAAATCTGGATCAAATTATAAAGCCCTAAGTCCGTTTACTGATGAGAAGACTCCTTCTTTCTTCGTTTCTCCCTCAAAACAAATTTTTAAATGTTTTAGTACAGGCAAGGGTGGAGATGCTATTGAATTTTTAAGAGAAGTTGATAGTATGACATATATAGAAGCTATTAAATTTTTAGGAGAAAAATACGGAGTTGAAATAAATGACTCAGAGCAAGATTATAATACCAACAACGAAAAAGAGAGCTTGATGATTATTTTAAATAAGTCAAAAGATTTTTATAAAGATAATCTTAATTCAGATGAAGGAAAGAGTATTGCATTATCTTATCTAGAACATAGAAATGTTTCTAGAGATATGATAGAAAAATTTGAAATAGGTTATAGTTTAGACCAGTGGAATTCACTTCTAGATTATCTTTCTAAGAATCAATTTAATGAGGATCATATCCAAAAAGCTGGTCTTATTCTTGAAAAAAATGATAAAAAATATGATCGCTTCAGAAATAGATTAATATTTCCTATCCATAATATTAGTGGAAAAGTAATTGCCTTTGGAGCTAGGATTATAAGTGAGAAAAAAAATCAACCCAAGTATGTAAATTCTCCAGAAACTCCTCTTTATGTGAAGAGTAATGTGTTGTATGGTTTGTATCAAGCTAAAAATATTATTAGGAAATCCGATAATTGCATTTTAGTTGAAGGTTATACTGATGTTATCTCTCTATTTCAAATAGGTATCGAGAATGTAGTTTCCTCATCAGGAACATCATTAACAATTAATCAGATTAAACTTATTTCAAGGTATACCAAAAATATTACCATTTTATTTGATGGAGATAAGGCAGGAATTAATGCTTCACTAAGGGGTATGGATCTTATCCTTGAAAATGATTTGAATGTCAAAATTGTCTCTTTCCCAGAGGGGGAAGACCCAGATAGTTACTCGAAAGCAGTTGGAAAAGATAAATTCTTAGATTATGTTAAGTCCAAAGAAACTAATTTAATAACATTTAAAGTTGATTTACTTAATTCTAAATACAAAGATGATCCTGTTAAAAAGTCTGAAATGATTTTTGATATTGTTAAATCTATTTCTAAAATACCTAATTCTATTAAAAGATCAGTTTTTATTAAAGAGGCAAGTAACTCTCTTGATATCAGTGAGCAGGCTCTGATTACAGAGATGAATAAGTTATTAATGAACTCTGAAAATAAGTTTATTCAATCAAAAAATTATATAAATATTGAAAAAGAGGAAACTGCTAAAAAAGAGGAAATTAATTCTGCTATTAATTTTTATGAAAGGGAATGTGTTAGGATGCTTGTAAATTATGGGACTTCAGATTTTGAGGTTCTTGGATTAGATAGAAAGTCATTTATAGAGTATTTTCTTAATGAGATTGAGGATATAGATTTTGAAAATAAAAATTATTTGAAAATTATAGAAGTATTCAAAAATGAATTTAAAAGTGATAGAGTAATTGATATAAATTATTTTTTAGATGATAAGTATAACGATATTAAAGAAGATGTTATTGACTTATCTGCTAATAAGTATGAGATTAGTAAACAATGGAAAGATAAATTTAATATTCATGTTTCAGATGAGATAGACTCATTGAAGAAAACCACGTATACCAACATACTAAGATTAAAGTTTAGACTTATAAGAAAAATGATAAAAGATAATTTAAAAAATTTGAGTAAATCTGATATGATAAATATCGATAAGGAAACTTTAGAATTACATAATAAATTAAAGTCTGCTGAGATGGAGATTGCAAAACAATTAGGAAATGTTACTACCGTATGAAAGATAAATTAAATACTATCCCTGAGGCTATTGAGGCTATTAAAAATGGTGAGATAATAATTGTAGTCGATGACGAGTCTAGAGAAAACGAGGGTGATTTTGTTTGTGCATCTTCTGAAGTTACTCCAGAAGTAATTAATTTTATGTCTAAAGAGGGTAGAGGTCTTATTTGTTGTTCATTAGAGTCAAGCAGGTGTGAAGAATTAAACCTCGATCTGATGGTAGGTAAAAATACCGACTTATATGGTACATCTTTTACTGTCTCAGTTGATCTTATTGGAGACGGAGTCTCTACTGGAATTTCTGCATCAGACAGGTCAAAAACTGTAAAAGCGTTAGTTAACAAGAAAATTAAGCCTGATGATTTTTCTAAACCTGGTCATATTTTTCCTTTAAAATCTATTGATGGGGGAGTATTAAGGAGAGCTGGTCATACTGAGGCTTCTGTTGACTTACCTAGAATAGGAGGCCTATATCCTTCAGGTGTAATTTGTGAAATTCTAAATGAAGATGGGTCTATGGCCAGACTAAAGAATTTGTACAAAGTTGCAGAAAAACATAACCTCATCATTATTTCAATAAAAGATTTAATTCAATACCGACTGAATATAGAGTCATTAATTGAGAGAAAAGAAGAAATACATTTACCAACAGAATTTGGAGATTTTAAATTAATTTCTTACGAACAGAAGGATACTAAAGATATTCATATTGCACTAAAAAAAGGAAATTGGAATGAAAATGATGAAGTTTTAGTTAGAGTTCATTCTTCATGTGTAACTGGAGATATTTTAGGTTCTTTAAGGTGTGATTGTGGCTCACAATTAAAAAATGCTCTTAAAATGATTAATGATAAAGGCAAAGGTTTATTATTATATATGAATCAAGAAGGAAGAGGAATTGGGTTATTAAATAAGCTTAAAGCTTATAAGTTACAAGAAGAAGGTTATGATACTGTAGAAGCAAATGAAAAACTTGGATTTAAAATGGATGATAGAGATTATGGGGTAGGAGCTCAAATTCTTAATGATCTAAATATTAAAAAAATTAATTTATTATCTAACAACCCGATAAAAAGAGCTGGACTTCTAGGTTATGGACTAGAAATTTCAAAAAATACTAAAATAGAAATAGAACCAAATACGTTTAATAAGAAGTACCTAGAAACAAAAAGAGATAAAATGGGTCACGATATATTAAAAAAATAAGTAGATGAGAAAGCTTTTATTATTAGTATTTTTTATATCTAATTATAACTTTGCTCAGGAATTTCCTAGTGATATTTGGCATAAGGGTCTACTAGTTACAAATCTTGGAGATACAATAGAAGGTGATCTTAAATATGATTTTGAGTCACAGTCAATTCAACTTGATGATGGTGAGACAATAAAGGCATTTAATGTAAATAATTTATTTTTCTTTGAAATTTATGATAAAACAATCAGAGACTATAGACAATTTTATTCTTTAATGTATGAGGTTGGATATGATTATAATGTCCCTGTTTTATTTGAAATGATGATCGAAGGTAAGATAAGTTTATTACTTAGAGAAAGAATAATTGCTGAGACAAATCAATCTTACTTTCCTTCATATTATTCTTATGGAATTATGCCATCTTTTAGTAATAATTATGGTTATGTAAATAAAGTTAAATACGATTATTTCTTTTTAACAGATGATGGTAAAATTCATAGGTTTAAAGGTAAAAAGAAAGAGATATTGTCTCTTATGCAAGATAAATATTCAGTTATGAAAGAATATATTTCTAAAAATAAAATAAGCTTAAAAAAAATGAGTGATATTGCACGAGTAGTTAATTATTATAACATAATATAAAATGAAAAAACCATTAATATTAGTTACTAATGATGATGGAATAGATTCTAAAGGAATCAGATTTTTAGTAAGCATAATGTCTGAATTTGGTGAGGTTGTTGTTGTTGCTCCAGATAGTCCTCAATCTGGTATGGGGCATGCAATAACTGTTGGAGATAAACTTAGATTAGTAAAGTCTGATCTTTTTGGAGATATAGAATCATATAAGTGTAGTGGAACACCAGCAGACTGTGTTAAAATAGCAAAGCATCATATTCTAAAGAATAGGAATATTGATTTGATAACTAGTGGTATTAATCATGGAAGTAATTCATCTATAAGTGTTCTTTATTCAGGAACTATGTCTGCTGCTATTGAAGGGGCAATTGAAAATACTCCATCGATCGGATTTTCATTATGTGATTTTGATCCAAATGCTTATCTAAAACATACAAAAGAGCACATAAAAAAAATAGTAAATAATGCTTTAAATAATGGTATTCCTGATTCAATTGCATTAAATGTAAATATTCCTGCTGTTTCGTCAGAAGATATAAAAGGTATTAAGATATGTAGACAGGCAAATGCTATATGGGAAGAAACTTTTGACAAGAGACATGATCCGTACGGGAGAGAGTACTATTGGATGGTAGGTAACTTTGTTAATCATGATAAAGGTAAAGATAATGACGAGTGGGCTATTAAAAACAATTATGTTTCCATAGTGCCATGTAAATTTGATTTAAGTTCTAAAAGAGGCTTATTATTTCTTAATGAAAAATGGAAATTTTAAGGATCAATATCTATTGTTAACAAATATTTGTTAAATGATTTTCTAGATCTTATTTTTTTTAGCTCCTCATATATTATTTTTTTATTTCTTTTTAAATTTTTAACTCTATCTAGTTTTAAGAAAACCTTATAAATTAATCTTTTCTTATTTTTAACAGTCCCTATGTCTGATACTTTGCAAAACGTAAACTTCTTTTCTATTTCTTTACTTAGTTTTTCTCCTTTTGTCTCTAACTGATTAAGGTTATTTCCAATTAATTCAATACATATAAGTCTCTTATATGGGGGATAATCAAAAATTTTTCTTTCAATCATTTCTTTTTTTACAATATCATGATAGTTAAGTCTTATTATATCATTTAGATTATCATATTCAGAATGAAATAATTGAATTAACAATTTTTTATTCTTATCATTTTTGACCTTTTTTATGAGTTTAAATAAAATCTGAAAATAAATTTCATTTGATTTATAGTTAATATTAGAAAATATTTTATCTGGATTTATTAGTATAAGAAGGTTATATTTAAATTTTTCTAAACTATCAATAATAGAGTGATTTCCAATTATTATATTATTGTCATTTATGTCCTCATAAAATTTAATAAGTTGATTTCTAGTAATTGATGAAGATTTAGCTGTCGATATAGATTTTATCTTTTTGATATTAGATTTTATAAATGAATGTATTGGTTTAATATCTTTTGAATAGGGAGTGTATATTATAATTTTTTCTTTATTATTTATGGATTCTTTAATTTGATTAATTATCTCTTCTGTTAATAAACAAAATAGTTTTTTATTGGTCTTGTTTACTATTGAAATCTTATTTAAATCTGTTTCTAAATTGAGTTTTTTCATTTTATCGTGAAAACTAAATTTTCCTTTTTGATAGTTATATATGGAATCTATAGAAGGTGAGTCTGTTATTAGGTCAATGTCACATTTATTAATTTTTGATAACATTATTGCGCAGTCTCTTGCGTTATATCTTATAACTCTATCAGTCTCTTTATATAAGTAATCTTGTTCATTTGCTACAATAATCTTCCTTAAGTTTGTAAAGGGTAAAAATATTGCAGACTTAATTCCAATTATTATTATACTTTTATTTTCAATAACTCTCTTCCATATGTTTAATTTATCATTTAATGTTGTTTTTGAATCATAAATGAAACATTTCTCTTTAATTTTTTTCGATAATTTATTGTGTACTGCTTGGCACTGATATATGTTTGGAGTAAGGATTAGATACTGTGAAAGGTTTTTTTTATTAGTTTCAACATTGTCTGTGATATGTTTTTTAATATCTTTTGAGTATTTAATTATGAGTTTTATATCATTATTTACACTTAATTCCTTTGCTAAACCCATTTTTTTAGGTTTATCTATATTGTTAATATCAAATATTTTTTTAGAAAATATGGAGTTTAATATTTTAGGTAAGCTTACTAGGTAATATTCACTAGCCCATTTGAGAAATTTAATTTGATTTTCTGAAAATGGCCCATTAAAGTTTTTGACTGATATTATTTTTTTAATATAATAATGTCTCTTCGTGATATAAGAGTTAGATATAACAACTCCTTCTACTATCTCGTTATTATTTCCAAATGGAACTTTTACAATAGATCCTAATTTTATTTTATAATTTGTTTTATATGTATATAAGGAATCTAGAGGAAGATTTATAATTACATCGACAAAGGCATAATCTTTCATAATTTTTTGAAAGATTCAATTTAATAAAAGAAATTATAAAGTAATAGAAAACTATTTTTTAGAATCTTTTTTAGATTTTACAGACTTAGGATCTTCTTTAGATTCAACATCCTTATTATCTTTTTTAGATTTTTCAGACTTAGGAACTTCTTTAGATTCAGCACCCTTATCATCCTTATCATCCTTTTTAGATTTTACAGACTTAGGATCTTCTTTAGATTCAGCACCCTTATTATCTTTTATAGATTCTTTGTTTTCATCTTCTTTATTAGGTGATTTTTTCTTTACTTTCTTCTTTACAGGTACGTTACCAGTTACATTAATTTTAATTGTATGTGTTAAGTCTTTATGAATTTTAAGATTTACATCATACTCTCCTATAGCGTTTACTTTTGTTAGTATCGATATATTTTTCTTATGGATTTCTAAACCTTTCTCTATTAACATTTTAGCTATTTGAGCTGTAGTTACTGATCCAAAAATTTTATCTTCTGATCCTGTCTTTATTTTAATTTCTAAAACTAAATCACCTATTTTTTTTGCAAGTTTTTCTGCTTCTTTAAGAATTTCTTCTTGTTTTTTAATAGTTTGTTTTAAGTTTTCTTCTAAAACTTTTTTGTTAGAGTTATTTGCAAGGACACCATAACCTTGAGGAATTATAAAATTTCTACCATAACCGTTTTTAACATTTAAGATTTCATCTTTAAATCCTAAACCAGGTACATCTTTTAATAAAATAATCTCCATATCTTAATTATTATCAGTTGTGTATGGAAGAAGAGCTAAGTGCCTTGCCCTTTTAATGGCCTGCGCTACTTTCTTTTGATATTTAGAGCTTGTTCCTGTGATTCTTCTTGGCAAGATTTTACCCTGATCATTAATAAATTGTTTTAGAAAAGATGGGTCTTTATAGTCTATATATTTTATTCCGCTCTTCTTAAACCTACAAAATTTTTTCTGTTTACTAGATCTGTCTATTGACTCATTTTGTAATGCTGAATTGAATTGACTTCTCATTTCTTTTTCTTTTTAAATTCCCCTTTAGCTCTTCGTGCATTGTATTCCAATGCATCTTTACAAAGAGATACTGTCAAATATCTTAGTACAGACCTATCTCTTTTTAATTCAGTTTCAAGATTTTTCACTAAATCTAACTTTTCTGTCTCGTACTGAAAGAGATGAAAAAAACCTGAATTTTTATTATTGATTGGGTATGTGAGCTCTTTGAACCCGAGACTCTCGTCACAAACCACCTTGACTTTGTTTTTGTCAAGGACTTTCTTATATTTTTTAACAGTATCCTCTACCTGCTTATCAGATAGAACGGGATTTATAATGAATACTGTTTCGTAATTTTTATTCATATAATTTCCTTAAATGATGTGCAAAGCTAATCTTTTGAATCTAAAATAATAATTATTTTACTAAAAATTCACCACTCCCTATTTTATAATTATTAGTGTATAAATGTACATTATAAGTTCCTCTTTTAAACTCTTCATTTTTGTTGTATTCTACGTTTATTTTTTTCTCATTTCTATCAATTAAGACCTCTTCTTTTATAGTGTAAAACAACTCTCTTTTATTAAAAGTAAATGAACCTGATCCTTTGGATATATCATATAATACCTCATTATTTGGTTTTTCAATAGATATATATATATCTATTACCTCTATTAGAGACAAATCATTTTCTTTTAATGTGAAATTAATATTTAATTTACTTAAGGATCTGTTTTTAAAAGTCTTTGTTTTTTTTGATCCATTTCTAAAAATTCCAACTACCTCAATATCTTTCAACTCTAGCTGTGATGCTTCTTTTATCTTCTCCTCCAATTTCTTATTTGATTGATTAATATTTGATATTGTAGAGTTTAAATTATTTATTTCAACTTTTTGTTCTTTATTTTCCACGTAAAGTTGTTCATTAACCTTTTTAAGACGTTCTATTTCCTCATCCTGAGCAAGAAGCAATTCTTTGTAACCATCTACCTTTCCTTGCAATCGGTTAATTTGTGCGTATGCTCTTGTTCTAAAAGCTTTTTTTTCTTCTTCTATGCTTTCCTTTAATATTATAAGTGAGTCAATATTTCCTCCTAGTTGAGATATTGTAAGTATTTTTTCTCCTAATGCTCCTGAAACAGAATCCAACTCTAAATACACATTATTAAGTTCTATTTCTTGCTGAACTCTTATTTTTTCAGATTCATTATTTTTATAAATAAAAAATAAAAGGCCTGCTACTATTAAAATTATAGAAGCTGTAAGTATTCGAATAATTTTTTTTTCTTTCATTTGAATTATAAATTGTATGCAAAACTAAATAATTACAGTTGAAGGTAAAAATCGAAAAGTCCTGGAATAAGGAATTAGGTAAAGTTTTTAAAAATGATTTTTTTATCAAATTAACTGATAAGATAAAGGAGGAGTATAAAACACATGTTATATATCCAAAAGGAAAAAATATTTTTAACTCATTTGATTTATGCCCATTTAATAAGATTAAAGTTGTAATTCTTGGTCAAGATCCTTATCATGGTTTTAATCAGGCTAATGGTTTATCTTTTTCTGTTAGTAGTAAAACATCAATACCCCCTTCTCTAAAAAATATATTTAAAGAGTTAAAATATAATTATCCCAATTTTAAATATAAGGATGGTGATTTAACTCATTGGGCTGAACAAGGTGTTTTACTTCTAAACTCTATACTTACTGTTAGAGAAAATACTCCGGGTTCTCATAGTAGATATGGATGGGAAAAATTTACAGACTCTGTTATCAATCTTATTTCAAAAAATAAAAACAATATTGTTTTTATTCTATGGGGTTCTTTTGCAATATCAAAAAAAGAAATAATTGATAGAAAAAAATTTCATCTTGTTTTAACCTCTGCTCATCCGTCTCCATTTTCAGCTTATAAAGGCTTCTTTGGTCAAAATCATTTCAAGAAAACAAATGATTATTTAGAAAAAAATGGAATTAATAAAATTGTTTGGTAACTATTTTATAATATTTAAAAATCTATCCCACCTTATAGCCTTAAATAAATTATCTTCTTGGTAGTTATATGAAAACCAGATAAAAGAAGCTTCGCCTAAGACATGATCATAAGGTA
>Ga0208764_10001344_pt1 | contig 15815 bp, 20 predicted proteins | sample ETNtaG_18_FD_185762 | JGI IMG/M metagenome (GOLD analysis project Ga0208764, IMG submission 185762) | Marine microbial and viral communities from oxygen minimum zone, Eastern Pacific Ocean - ETNP201302SV91 (SPAdes) (version 2) | ecosystem: Environmental > Aquatic > Marine > Oceanic ... | reverse complement strand
GTTCTCGCCTAAAGATTTTTCAAAAGCAGGACGTGATGAGCATAACAAAAAAGTTGCTCATTTGGCTAAACTTTTGTTAAATCATGGTGTTCCAAGTATAGTATCTCTAGTATCACCATATGTTGAGAATAGAGAAAATGCTAGAGAGATTATTGCTGCAGGTGATCAGTTTGCAGAAGTGTATGTGAAGTGTTCATTAGCTAAATGTGAAGAACGAGATGTCAAAGGCATGTATGCCAAGGCAAGAAAAGGAGAAATTAAGGGATTCACAGGAATTGATGATCCTTATGAAGCTCCAGAAAAAGCAGATTTAGTAATTGATACTGAACATGAACCACTTTCAGACAGTGCAAATAAAGTAAAGGACTTTCTTAATGAAAGAAACCTACTCTAATTTTTTAAATTCTTTTACTATTTTATCATGAATTAATCCGTTAGTAACTAAAATCCCATTTTGATGATACACATTTTTGTTATTGTATGTTAATTCATTTCCTAACATATCTGTCATTTTCCCACCAGCTTCTGAAATAATGCAATAAGATGCAGCTGTATCCCATTCTTTCATTTTGTTTGTTGTAGTAATGTATGCTTCAGCTTGACCAGAACTAATTTTTCCAACTTTTAACGAACTACCTATACTTGTAAAATCTTCAATTCCAACTTTTTTAATGAATTCTTTTTCTTTTTCTGATAAATGGTGCCTAGATCCTACTGTTCTACATTTAGATAGTTCATTTATTTTAGTAACTGAAATTTTATCCCATCTGTTATCTGAATATCTAAAAGCACCACAATTCTTTTGTGCAACAAATAATGTTTTTTCTGTTGGCCATGCAATAACTCCAAGAATTGGTTTTTTATTTTGTATTAATGCAATCATTACAGTAAACTCTCCAGTTTTATCAATAAAATCAGAAGTTCCATCAAGTGGATCAACAATCCAAATCATATCTTTTGATAATCTACTTTGATCATCAATATCCTCTTCAGAAAGTATTGAATATTTTGTATTTGATAAAATTTCATTAATTATTTTATTACTTTTTAAATCTGCATCTGTAACTGGTGAATCATCAGTTTTTGTGAATGTATTGTAATCTTTTTGATAAATCTCTAAAATTGCTTCACCTGCTTCTTGTGCAGCTTTAATTGCAATATCTAATTCAGGAATTTTATCAGGAATTGGAATGTTATTCAATTATGATGCCCTTATGTTGTTAATTCTGGCTTTAATGACCAAGCAACTCCTAGCATAATAAATGGAATTGACATAACTCCTATTATACCAAGCATGGTGTTAAATTGAGCCTCTGAAACTGCTGGATTATTAACAATCCATGGTAATGGTAATGTAATAACTATCCAAATTGAACCTAAGAGAATTATTAGTTTAGCTCTAAATTTTTTATCTTTCATAATATTTTGTAATTTTGGGTTGTATTAAATTCATATGAATTTATTTTATATTCTTATTTCTTCTTAATAATATCTATAGATACTGAACCCATCACATTACCATTTGGATTAATTATAATTGTAATTTCTTCCATTGAATCAATCGTGATATTTTTCACTCCTTCATATTCCCATGTAAAATATTTTGAAGTTTCTGATTCATGTGGTATGCCTTTTAGATTAAAATTTTCTATAAAACTATAATTTTGACCACTTAATTTTATTGATAAAATTTCAGGACTACTTCCATTTGGAACAAATCTAAAAAAATATGTTCCTGGATCAATCGAAAATTTATCAGTATAAACACCATTAGTATACAGTTCAGGATCTGCTAAAGTAATATGAAATACCACATTATCATTTTTTTCTTCAGAATTCATTGAAATAGACACGCCCAAAATTGTTACAATCAAAATTATCAAAATTCCAATACTTTTTTTATTCATAAATTCAGAGAGATTAATTTGTATTAAAATTATTCAATGGATCCAAAGGGACGTCTATCTAGTCAGATACACTTTTTGATTCCATTTTCAAGTTTAGCTAACTAAAGTTTACGCACTGTGAAGCAATTTTTACACTTGAAATTAAGTATTAATTTAAAAATCAAACATATGCCTGGTCTTGAAACTAAATGGTCAAAACAACCAAAACCTGGAATTACTGATAAAATAACTGATGCAATTAAGCCTAAAGGTCCATTAAAACCACGAGTTCAAGATGGAATTAAAAAATTACAATCACAAATTAAAAAATTAGATTCAATGCTAACTAGTCTACAAGAACGTGATACTAAATTATTTCAACGAATTGTAACTGCAACACAAAATCATGATGTTCAAACTAGTAAGGTTTTAGGAAATGAATTAGCTGAAGTTCGTAAAGTTACAAAAATTTTGAGCAGTGCTCGAATTGCATTAGAACAAATTGAATTACGATTATCTACTTGTAATGATCTGGGAGATACTGTCGTTGCCATGATGCCAACAATGGGTCTAATGAAGAATTTGAAATCATCACTTGGAAAAGTAATGCCTGGTGCTGAACACGAAATTGGTCAAATGGCAGAAATGCTTGGAGGATTTATGACTGAAAGCTTTGCCGGTGATGCAGCATTTGGAATAGATGAAACTACTAATGCAGAATCTGAGAAAATTTTAAGAGAAGCATCTGCTGTTGCAGAAAGTTCAACTGGAGAAATGTTTCCATCAGTTCCATCTAGCAGTCAACAAGCAACTAATACTAAATTTTTCTAATTTTTAACTTTCTAGATTATTTCTGCTTTCTTTAATTTGTTTAACTCTATTTCCTTCTTCACCAACAATTGTATCGATATTTGCCAGCTTATCTCTTAAATTATTAATTATTATTCCCACTTCATCAGCTTCATTTTCTACTTTACTTCTTTTATCTGCAAGTTCTTGAATTCCTCTATTTTCTTCATCAATGTATTCACTAACTTTTTGTAATTTTTCTTTAAGATTTTTGATATCTACTGATTCTTCCTCTATATCTTTTTCAAGCATAGTTCTTTTATCTTTAAGATTTTTTATCATTAAACCGACATAATCAATTGCTTCTTCTAATTTTGCACGTTTCCCCATTAATTCACCAATTCCAATGGTAGACTCGGTACTTGGAGATGCTTCTACTGTTACAGATTCATTAGTATTTTCATCAATTCTTTCTTCCATCATTTCTCCACCTTTTTCTTCTTTGAACTTATCAAACATTTTATTATTTACTATTGAAATTGGGAATAAAAAGTTATTATGAATCTCAAAGCTGACCTTGTGAATGAATTTTGATAGTATTTTCTAGCCTTATTTTTTTCTAAATTTTCATTTTTGTCAAAATTGGGGGATTTTTTTGGATGAAAGAGGTGTTCCGCTTTGTGTTCCGCTGTAATGTTTCAAAATGTTCCTCATAAACTACTACATTCTATACTATTGCATGTCAAAACAACAATACAGGTCCGAAATGGGCATAATGGGTGATATCTTAGACGTAACCGCTGACGGTGGTCGTGATGGAATCATTGTATCTGCAATTTCTAGAAAAGCCAACCTATCTCACTATGCAGTGTTAGACAAATGTGAGAAACTGGTAGAAGCTGGCTTGGTAGAATCAGTCAAAAATGAGAGAAATAGGGTCTTTCAAATTACTGAAAAAGGTTTAGGCTTTTTTCAGGAATTCAAACGATTTCAACGACTAGTAGAAAGCATGAATCTAAGGTATTGATCAAATGTACTCATTTATCGAACCAACTCAATCGAACCAATCTCTAGGAGACGATGGAATACTTTTTGTAAGGAATGAGGGTATCTTTGATACAATGGTCAAAACATCTCTTTTGCTAGCTAGTATGATTATTGCAGCAGCTCTGATCCCCATCCAATCTTCATTTAGTTCTCCTAGAGATTTAGATCTAATAATTTACCCTGATGGCTCTACACATATTTCTACAGAAATTGATGTTGATCCTTTTATTACTGATTATGAATTAAATCTATTTGGAAGTACTATTGATAATTTAGTTGTAATAGGAGATAATGAATTTCTATTAGATACGGATATTATACATGACTCTGTTTTAATTCAAACTTTTGGTTCATCTGTCATTAGTATCGAATATGATATTCATGATTTAGTATCCAAACAAGGTAAACTTTGGACATTTTCTTTAGATTCTCCTTCTAATTTTACATTACTATTACCACAAAATTCTGCAATTGTTGGAATGACTAATCTTCCAATTAATATGGAAATAATTAATGATCAAAATAAATTAACACTACCTTCAGGCAAAACTGAAATTGATTATTTGTTTAGTAATACTATTTCTAATCCAACACCAGATACAGAAATTGAAACAAATTATTTTTCATATGCAATAATTGGTGGAGTAATAGTAATTGTTCTAATTGGAGCTGTAATAATTATTCGTACAAAACAAAAAAATCTTAAATCAAGTACAGTAGGGGATGTAAAATCTTTGCCAATAAGTGATAAAAATAATATTTTAGATATTGAAACAATTTTTAAATTAAAACCAGATCTTCGAGAAGATGATCAAGAATTAGTGAAATTCATTTTTAATAATGGAGGTAAAGCACTTGAAAGTGAATTACGTAAAAAATTCTTGCAACCAAGAACTACTATGTGGCGTGCAGTAAAAAGATTAGAACGTGAAGGAGTAATTGAAATTGAAAAGAAAGATTTACAAAATTTGGTAAAATTACGCAAGAATATGGAGGAAGAAGAATGAAAAAATTAGCCGTATTTGCAATAATTGTCTTAATTTTTGGTACAATATCTCCATCATTAGTTGATCGTGCATATGGACAAAGTGATCCAAGTATTTTGTTGCGTATTGCTGTACAAGCAGATAAACAAATTGTAAATCAATTAGATAGAGTATATGGGGATCAAATTCCAAATAATCTACAAATTTTATATGATAAAGGCCATAGAGCTGTATATTCATTAGATGAATCTTTACCTAATGATATTGAAAAAGCAAAACAAGATTTTCTTTTAGCAATGAATTCATTTATGCAAATTTCTAGAACAATTTCCCAATCTTCAGAAAAAGTTGCAGTAGTAACTGTATCTGATAAATCTAATAGGCATTTAACCAGTGAAATTGATAGATTAGAAAAATATGTTAAAACTTTAGAAAAAATTTCTAAAAAATATAATACTAATGTAGAATCTGATTTTATTAAAATTTATGATTTAATTCAGGAATTACGTATTCAAATTAATGATGGATATGGAACATATGATGATGTTATTAATGAAATAAAGATTATTCTTGATTCCGTTAAAAATGATATACGTGAATCTGCTATAAAACAAAAATCTGATTTCATTAAGCGATTTTTTGATAGGTTACTGAATCAAGTTGATAAAATATTAACACACGCTCAAGATAACGATGTAGATCAAATTCAAATTGATAAAGCACATGCATTAATTCTTGAAATTAGAGAATTACTTTCAAAAAATCAAATTAATGATGCTAAAGTAGTATTTACTGAACTAAAAGGATTAATGGAAAATATTGGTTATCCGATACGAATAACATAAGCTTCATATACATTTTCTAAAGAATTTGAACATGGTCTCCAAATCAATAACAGTAGGTGTAAGTATTCCAATGATTGTAGTTGGTGCTTTGATGGCCTGGTTATGGTCTCCAATGGGAGGAGAATTACAAAATCAAGTAGAATTGATTGGAAGTACTATTGGAATTTTAGGTGTAGTGTTCTTTATTTCTGGATTATTTTACACAAAAGAACCCAATATGGTTTAGTACAAACTCATTAAATAAATAATGAAAAAAATTAGCATTATTACTTGAAAATAAGATTATTTGAGATATTTACATCAGTAGAGGGAGAGGGTATTCTTTATGGTACAAAGACTCTTTTTGTTAGACTTGCAGGATGTCCTTTCACATGTTTTTATTGTGATACTAAGGAATCTTTACCACTTGATTCTGGTACAGAATATACCATTGAAGAAGCAAATGAGTTAATTGATACTAATTTACAAAATCAAACTTACAAAGTAAATTTTACTGGTGGTGATCCATTGATTCAACATCAAGCTGTTGCACAACTTGCAAAACACATTCAAAATAAAAAAATTCCTACATATTTAGAATCATCCTGTTTTGATATTGATCGATTTAATCATGTTTTACCTTTTATTGATATTGTTAAAATTGAATTCAAAACAAAAGATTCTGATTTTGTAGATTCTGAACATTATGAAAAATTAATTGGACATACTATGAAATGTCTTGAATCATCTGTGAAATCTGAGAAAACAACTTACATCAAAATTGTAGTTAGTTCTAAAACTCAATTAAATGAATTTAAAAAATTGGTTGATGATATTTTTAATATTATTTCAAAGGAAAATATCGATGGTTTTGTAATTCAACCTACATATGGAATTTCTGAACCATCTTTGGATCTTTTATTAAATTTGTATGATGTAGTATTTCCATATTATATTGATGTCAAGGTAGTTCCACAATTACACAAATTTATTGGGGCTCCATAAATTTGGCACCTGCCTAAGAATCAGATTACGTTCAAATACTAGAAAAATGGGTAAAAATACAAAATGGATGAAAAACGCGTAAAAAAACTTGTTAGAGAATTAATAATTGAAGTTGGAGAGGATCCTACTCGTGAAGGATTGAGAGAAACTCCTGAACGAATTGCAAGTATGTATAAAGAAATTTTTGGGGGATATGACTCAGATTCAGAATTATCTGTACAATTTTCTGAAGATTCTGATGTAGTAATTGCAAGAGATATTCAATTTTACTCTATGTGTGAGCATCATATGTTACCATTTTATGGGAAAATTCACATTGCATATTCACCAAATGGTAGAGTTTTTGGAATATCAAAATTAGTTAGATTAGTTGAAAAATATTCAAAAAGATTACAAATTCAAGAACGCTTAACGAAAAATATTGCTGATGAACTATACTCTCAAGGAGTAAAGGGTGTGGTAGTTTTTGCTGATGCTGAACATCTTTGTATGAGAATGCGTGGGGTTAGAAACGAGGCTACTCTTTCATCATCTGCATTTAGAGGAATTTATGAAAATAAGGAAGAAAAAGAGGGTATTATGACACTAATTAGAAAACGTGCATCAAATTCATCTTTTTAGTCAATACTCAAAAATTAAATAATCAATATTTTTCATCATCAATATGGGGAAAGCAAATCCGTATATTCACATTCCAAAAGAATCTTGGCCTAATTGGACATGGTATGCAATAGAATGTGTAGCTCTTATTGTGATTGCTTTTTTCTCAGCAGTTCTAATTACTGATACATTTGAAGGATTAACTACTGAACAACATAATTATGTAATTACAGGAATTTTTGCATCATTCTTTTTAATTTGGTATGTACTAATTAGAAGTATAATTCTAAAAAAGAAAATTCTAAGATAAATAATTTATTTAAGATATTTTGTTTTATCTATAATTCCAGCTTTTTTAAATGCAATTTTTCTATTATTACAAGATTCACAAATTCCACAATGATATTTTTTATTTGAATAACAACTCCAAGTTTTAAAAATTGAATCACCTAGATTTTTTATTCCTGATTTTAACAAATCACTTTTTGATAATCCTTTACGATACGGTGACCAAATTTCAATATTTTTTCGTAATTTTGAATTAATTCCATCAATTTCACCTTCATTGAATGCACTTTCTAGTTTTTTTGCAAATTTTGGGCGGCAATCAGGATAATTTGTATCTCCTGTGTGTGCACCATATGCAACAAGTGATGCATTAAGTGTAAAAGCCCATGCAGATGCTATTGAAAGAAATACTGCATTTCTAATTGGAACTACAATTGAATATTCAAATTTAGCTGGAATTTTTCTTTTTGAACTTGTTAGAACATTTGAATTTCCATAAAGATTCTTCATAAAATCAATATCAATAATTTTGTGTTCCTTTAATCCAAGTTTTTTTGCAAAAGATTTTGCTGCATTAATTTCCATATTTGCTTTTTGACCATATGAAAATGTGATTCCATATAACTCATATTTTGATTTTAAAAATGAAACTGCACATACAGAATCTATTCCACCACTAAATACAATTACTGCCTTTTTCATAATTCATCATTTAATTATTTTTTACGTGTATTGCTCCTTTACTTGGTTTACAAATTATCGTCTCACATTCAATATGTGCAGTTTTAAATCCTTTTGACATTGCATTACTAATTTTTTTCAAATCCATTGAATTTTTTGAAAATGCAATCACTGATGGACCTGCACCACTAATTGTTACACCATATGCTCCTGCTTTTATGGCATTTTGCTTTACTTTTTGATAACCTGGAATCATATGTTGTCTTGCAGGTTCCACAATTACATCTTTAATTGAATTTCCAATTAATTTAGGATCTTTTTTCATAAATCCAGCTACTATTGATGATGCATTTGAAATATTTGCCACAACATCTGTTAATTTTACTTTTTTGGGAATTACTCCTCTTGAAACTTTTGTTTTCTTTTTGGGAACTTGTATTTTTGGAACTGCAATACACATTTTTAGATTCATGGGAGGATCTATTGTAATTACATCTAATGGATTTGTTTTAACAATAACAAATCCTCCTAAAACTGATGCTGCAACATTATCATAATGAATTGATCCAGCACTAGCTTTTTCACCAAACCCTGCAAATTTTACTAATGCATTGGGATTTAATTTTAATTTAAATAATTTATCAAATGCTACTGCACTTGCAGCAGCAGATCCAGCACTACTACCCATTCCAAACCCAGCAGGTATCCCTTTTTTTATTTTAATTTCAATACCTCCTTTAATTTTTAATTCTTTTTTCATATTTTTTACAACTAATCCAGCAGTATTATTTTCCGGATTTGTAGGAATATTATCATCTGTGATTATCGTAATACCGTTTTTCGTTTTTGTTAATGTAATTTCATCATAAAATGCATCTATTGCAAGTCCAAATGTATCAAATCCAGGACCTAAATTAGCAGTAGATGATGGTGCTTTAACTGTAATTTTTGATGCCAACTATCCTTCTACCTCTTCGCCTAAATTAAGAATTCTGCTTAATGCACTTTCAATATTAACAATACCTTCACCAGTTGAATTTGAAATTGGAATCAATCCTTGTGCAAATCCACCAAGATTTAATCCTCGTAAAATACTTGTTGTTAGTGTATAGGTTTCACCATCTGTATCTTTAGATATTGCATTTTCTAATGTATTCAAATTTGTTGACCATTGCAGTATGTCTTTTAATTGTGTATCTATAACATCTGTTTTTGTTATTGCATTTATTGTTGGTAAATTAAGTCGTAATCTAATTGATGTTGCAAGTAATGCAATTGATACAAAATTTGTAGGTGTAGTAATTATTGAACCATCAAAAAGAAAAATACTTGTCTTTTCATCAGATGTAAGATTATCAACAATAAAACGACCACTAGAACGATATGCAAATAATTCAATTTGACCTGGTGTATCAACAATTAGATAATCTGGATTTATGTTATTAACTTCATTTTGTATTTCATCAATTTTTGATGCAATCAAATCATTTGCCATTACTAATCCACCATTTGGTCCAAGACTATATTGTTGCATTATTGAAACATAATCCACATAATCTCTAACATCCACATCACAATTGTATGGCATACTTTCAACACCAGGATCTAAATTTAAGACTGCAGCAAATGCTCCATTTCTTGTATAATATTCATATAATTTTGATGTAAGTGATGATTTTCCTGAACCAGCTGTTCCAGTAATAAAAATTGTTTTCAATCTTGTCTAGATTTATTTTCTTTGCTTATATTTCAAACTAGATGATTTTGAGAGAAATTTTTTACTCAAATTAATTTTATAATTATTTTAAATTTAGAATTAATTGAAAAATTCATGAAATTTCACTTTGTTAATATTTTTCATGCCTATTTCTAGGCATGATAATTTTATGATTATATTTTCATCAACTTTCATATTTGATTATTTAGAAAACTATCTAATGAATTGGAGAATAGTAGCTGTACCTGTCACTTTAATCCCAATTATTCTAATTGCTGTTCAATTTGATATTAAGATAGAAAATATTCTAGCAATTGGCATCTTTCCATTTATTGGAGCAATAGCTGCAATGATGATTAAATTAGGTTTACAAGGAATCAAATTTGCATATATTACAAGAAAATATCTTGGCAATACTGATTCATTTTTTAAATTAGTTGGTGTTAGAGTTGGTAGTGAATTTATTAAATTTACAACTCCAATGTTCATTGGAGCAGAATTTATTGTAATTTATTATTTAAAGAAAAAAGGAATAGAACTTTCAAAAGCTACATGGATTGCACTTGTTGATATTGTAACTGAGGTTCTTGCAGCTGGTTTATTGTCTATGCTAGCAGGAATAATTGCATTATTAAATGGAGCATATGTTGTTGGAATAGTTATTTTAGCTACTAGTATTTCTATAACATCTTTATGGATGATAATGTTCTTTTTATCTTCTAAACATACATTTCAAGTTCCAAATATTTTAGAAACAATTGTTAAAAAATTAGGAAAAGAAAAAGGAAATAAAATTATTAATCAAACAAATTCTTGGATGGAAGAAACATGTACCACGATTAGAGAGAATATACAAACACCAGAATCTAAAAAAATATTTACAATTTCATTCTTGCTTTCAATAGTTTCTTGGTCATTTTATGGAATCTCTTTTATGATTATTGCAATGGGAACTGGATACATAATTAGTGCATTTGATTCCATAATGGCAGTTATGGGTGCAAATGCAATTGGAAATTTACCTATTACAATTGGTGGTTCAGGTTTAGCTGAATTTGGTATTGTAGCTTATCTAAACAACTTAAATCCTTTTGATTTTAGTTCCACTGAAGGAATTCTTGCTTGGGATGCAGTCATTGGTTGGAGAATTGCAACATATTATGTTCCAATAGCAATTACTTGGTTATTATTAGTAAAATTAGCCTTAAGTAAAATCCCAAAAACACAAAATAAATAGAAACCACTTTATCATTAAATGATTTTTTTTATTTGTGGATTTTAAAAATAAAGTAGTTTTAATCACTGGAGCATCATCGGGAATTGGTAAACAAACTGCAATAGAATTTGCAAAATTAGGTTCAAGTATTATTTTAGTTGCAAGGAGAAAAAATAAGCTTGAACAAGTAGAAAATGAGTTAAAGCAATTTAATGTAAATACATTAGTTTGTGTATGTGATGTTTCAAAAAAAGCTCAAGTGGATGAATTATCTAAAATTGTTCTTCAAAAATTTGATTCCGTTGATATTTTGGTAAATAATGCTGGTTTTGCAATTTATGGTTCAGTATCTGATCTCAGTATAAATGAAATAGAATCTCAAATGGAAACTAATTATTTTGGAATGATTTATTGTGTAAAAAATTTTCTTCCATTAATGCTAAAGAAAAAATCTGGTCATATAGTAAACGTAGCATCAGTTGGTGCAAGTTTTAGTGTACCGGGAGTATCATCATATTGTGCAACTAAGTTTGCAATGTTGGGATTTTCAGAAGGTCTTAAGCATGAACTTTATGGTACTGGTGTAGGATTAACTGTTGTTAGTCCAATAATGGTCAGAACACCATTATTTGAGCATCCTTCATTTACTAATTTTTCAAAATTTTCAACTGGTGTATCACTTAGTTCTGAAACTGTGGCAAAAACAATTATCAAAGCTTCTAATTCATCAAGACTCGAAATAGTTGTTCCATCAGTAGCTAGAGCAGTAATTTGGTTCAAACAAACATTTCCGTTTCTTATCAATCCTATAATAGGTCGTATATTTAGAAAGCAATTAACAAAAAAGGATTAATTTTATTCTTCAATATAGTCTTTTTAGGCTTGACTAGAACCACTTTCATCTATCAATTTAATTGATTTTAATTTAAAATCATAAATTGCATTCATTTCAATTTCTTTTTCTTTTTCTAAAAATTCTGAAACTTTTTTACTTAATGGTGCTTTATGTTGTTCAAAAGTAAATTCGTAAACAAGTCCTTTTTCTAATTCTACAATTTTAATTTTTTCTGATAAATCCATTGTAACTATTTGTCTTCCGTCTTCTATGGGTTCATACAATTGAGTATCTATTTTATTATCTTCTTGATACTTTTCTAGAACATATCCTGATATTTTTAATTTCTTTGGTTTTTCAAATTTAGCATTTTGAATTTCATTAGTAATCCATTCTGGAATATCGTCTTTCTTTCCCATTGTTAAATCACTACTAATTGTCTAGATTTTTTTCTTTTTTACTTTTTGACCACCATTCAAGATAGTCATCATGCTTATCATCTCGTGTTCTTTCTTTTTGATTTAATTTGTATCTTATATCTGATATTTGTTCTCTTGATGCATATAATCCACATTTTTTACAAATGAAATTTTTTGTATTTTTATCCATTTCCATTGGAATTTCAACTTCATCAAATAATTTGTAAAGATCTTGTTTATCTCTATTTTCTTCTTCTACTTCTTCTTCGTATTTAGTTAGAATTTTCTTTTTCGCTCTTGCTGTACATTCGGGACAATTAGGCACTGATGATCTGGCTTAATTTTTTCCATAAAAGCGTTCCCACATTCTTTATTGATCGATATTTTATCTGACACGCGGATTTTTTCATCATCCCTTGCGGTCCGTTCGCCCATCGAAATCCCGCGTGCCAGATGATAAAAACTTCTGAAATAATCTATTATCTCTTTTCTTCTAGTATTTTTGCTGCAATTTTTGCTGAATTTTCAGCACCATTAGGAACAAAATTCTTTGAAAATTCTTTTAAATTATCTTCAAAATCATCATAATTTTCTTTAATTTTTGAAATTGCTTTTGTAACATGTTTTGTTTTTATGGCTAAAACTCCAAGATTTTTCTCTTCAGCCCATTTGATATTGTTAGTATGTTCATCATATATTGGAATTCCAATTATTGGTTTTGATTTCCCACCCATTATTTCACCCATTACAGTATGAGAGCCATTAACAACTGTATATTTACATAAATCTAAAATGGTATCTTTTTCTTGTTCTGAAAGGAACCCAATATCAATTTGAATCCAATCTACTTTTTTTTCTAATGCATCTGAAATTGAATATTTTTTGCCATCTTTTCCTACTACTGAATCAATACTTGATTCATTTCTTGCATGTGAAATAATTCTTTTTTCATTACTCATTTCATTTTCATGAAATACTTTTTCATATCTTTCACCTGTTCCATCATTTGTAGATTTATTACCGGTTCTCATCCAATAACCAAAATTATTATTTTTAACTAATTTTTCTAGATCAGTTTCGGTTTGATTTTCAATTTTTTTACTATTTGTAAAATGACCAACATAAACTACTTTGTCTTTAGCTTCTTTTATGAAATTTAGATTATATTCACACATAGTATATGGTGGGGGAGAATCTGCAACAAGAATTTTTGTTGCTTTATTGATTTGTTTTGCTATAAAAATTAATGATGGATAAAGGTATGATCTTGAATTATATAATTTTGGTCTAAATTGATTTGTTACAAATAGACTTGGAATATTTCTATTGTTTGCTAAAATATTTGATCCCATATCTCCATCATTTATTACCAAATCAAATTTTTCTCTATTGTACAGTTTTCTTTCTTCTCTCAAATAATTAATAATCTGTCTAATCAATGAAGAATTCTTTTCAATTGGTAATAGTATATTCATTAATGATTTTGAAACACTAGGTCCAAATTTTCCATCAATAGGTGTTGGCATCAAAATTTCATGAATTTTTTCTTTTTTATCAGGAAATTTTTTTAATAATTTTTCATAAACATTATCCTTGCTTGAAAAATGAATATCTAATTCATCCTTAATTTGATCTGATAATGCATCGTTTAATCTCATCATTCGAGAATAATGACCACTTCCCCATGGATAGATGAATTCTCCTATTTTGAGCATAATTTCTAATTAAATGTGGTGTTTAAATTTTCAATGATTTTCATTTAATGAGTCTAAAATATCATGAACATTATTTGCTCCTAATTTAACAAAAATTTCTTGTTTTGTTTTGAGGGCATATTCTATATCTGTTTTAGAAAACTTAGGAATCTCATTTGAACTAATATTGATCATTTTTTCTAATTTCTTGATATTTCGTTCCAAACCAATCTCTTTTGCTTCTGTAAATAATTCATTATCGACACCTGTAAGTGGGATAATTGGAATTTTGTTTTTACTGAATACATGATTTAATGCATTATCAATAAAATTTGCAGGAAATATCAAAGGCGATAAAGCTAATGATATTTTTTTGTTTGATTGGTTTAACATAATTTCTAATATTGAATTTACATAAATCAAATAATTTTTAATTCCATTTGGTTTTGTTTTTAAATAATAAAACTCTAATCCAATTTTTTCTTGTACCATTCTTGGAATTATTTGATTAATTATTTTAGCCAAATTCATTAATTCAGATTTTTGTCTATAACAAACTATGATCTTTGTATCATAACCTTGTTTGATTGTTTCATAACAAGAAACTGCAGAAATCTCATCATAGATTGCACAAATTGTTTGTTGGTCTTGTGATTGATATGGAATTCCACCTTTACCTTTATCTGAAAAAATACAAATGTATGCATTATTTTTTGTTAAATATGTATAAAGTAATTTATCAAAATTTTCATCAGTTCCAGGATGAGCCCCTAACTTAGATTTTTTTTCTATTATGTTAGAAGTAGAAGCTATTTCTATATCTTTAACAAGAAACCCTTTTGATATTCCCTCTACTTTAACTAAAAATTTTTCTCCTTTTAACAATAAATTACCTCCAATTGTTGTAATTTCTGAAATAATATTTTGGAAATCATTTTTTATTTGTCTTGCAATAGCAATTTTTTCAATACCAAAAAGTAAATTGATAGCTGATGATGCAAATACAGGATCATTTGCATCAACTAAAATAATATTCCCATCACGTTTTACAGAATTATATTTTTGATTTTTTATTTTAAGAATTTTTTTGATATTTTTAATTAATTGTGGAATTTTATTTTTAGAAAATATACTTGGGAAAACTACTACATATGATATTTTTTCCATCTTTTCTATTTTCAATTCTACTTGTTTATAATTTAGCATAAATTTTTGGGTAATCAATATAAAAGAAATATTTTAAATGAATATGTGACAAAATTTACGCAAGAACAAGTAGATAATCTTAATTCTACAATTAAAACAACTGAAGAAGCTTTACAATGGGTATCTAATAATTTACATCCTAAAGTTGCTAAAGCATCAAGTTTTGGTGCTGAAGATGCAGTTGTAATGGATATTATGTTAAAAATTAATCCTAATTTTCGATTTTTCACCCTTGGTACTGGCAGACTCCCACAAGAGACTTATGACATTATAGAAATTGTTGAAAAAAAATATGATATTTCAGTTGAAGTGATATTACCTGATACAAAAGAAGTTGAAGAAATGGTTAAAGAAAAAGGACTAAATCTTTTCTATGAAAGTGTAGATAACAGAAAACTTTGTTGTGAGATTCGTAAAGTACACCCAATGAATAAAATGTTGAATACTCTAGATGGTTGGATTACAGGATTGAGGCGTGATCAAACCAAAAATCGTGAAAATGTTTCAATTTTTCAATTAGATCATGGTCATGGTGGAATTTTAAAAATTAATCCAATAGTTGATTGGACTTGGGATCAAATTCAAGAATATATCAAAAACAATAATTTACCATACAACAGTC
>Ga0208764_10001343_pt1 | contig 15823 bp, 10 predicted proteins | sample ETNtaG_18_FD_185762 | JGI IMG/M metagenome (GOLD analysis project Ga0208764, IMG submission 185762) | Marine microbial and viral communities from oxygen minimum zone, Eastern Pacific Ocean - ETNP201302SV91 (SPAdes) (version 2) | ecosystem: Environmental > Aquatic > Marine > Oceanic ... | reverse complement strand
TCGATTGGTATAATTGGTTGAGAATTGCGTGCGGGTCAGCGTTATTCTTGACCTCGATAACGACCCGAATTCCTTCCTTGCTGGACTCGTCTCTAATGTCGCGGATTCCCTTGATTGTCTCCTTAGTGACGAGATCAGCGATTCCTTTGAGCATGCCGGCTTTACGGACTTGATAGGGAATCGAGGTGATGATGATTCGCTTGCTAGATGAATCGTCACGAACTTCTGCATCTGAACGAATGTGAAATCGACCTTGACCGGTGCGGTACATGTCGAGTATTCCATCGATGCCGTAAATCGTTGCACCAGTGGGGAAATCAGGTCCCTTCAGGTATTCCATGTACTCCATAGCGTCAATTTTTGGAGCCTTATCGAGAGATCTTTTACGGTCTTCTTCGATTACTTTCTCAGTGTGGAATCGAATCGCTGCTGCGACCTCGTTGAGGTTGTGTGGAGGGATCTTGGTGGCCATCCCAACAGCGATGCCGTCGCTGCCGTTTAGTAGCAGATTTGGAAGACGAGATGGCAAGACAGTAGGTTCAGTCTCACTGTCGTCGAAGTTAGCCACCATGTCGATTGTATCCTTGTTGATGTCATCCAACATGTGAGAGGACATCCGGTCGAGGCGGCTCTCGGTGTAACGCATCGCCGCCGGAGGGTCTCCATCTATGGAACCAAAGTTTCCTTGTCCATCGATAAGTGGGTAACGCAGAGAGAAGTCCTGTGCCATTCTTACCATTGTTTGGTATAGTGCCTGGTCTCCGTGAGGGTGATATTTACCCATGACTTCTCCAACAGAACGAGCTGATTTACTGTAACTTTTCTCGTGTGTATGTCCTGCTTGATGCATACCCCATAGAATCCTCCTATGGACGGGTTTCAAGCCGTCTCGAACATCCGGAAGAGCTCTTCCGATGATGACACTCATGGCGTAATTGATGTAACTCTCTTTCATCTCTTCAGAGACATATCTTCGTTCTAATTCCTCTGCCACATAATCACCTCAGATGTCGAGCGACGTCACCTCTGACGCATGTGTTTCGATGAATTCTCGTCTTTCAGGGACATCTTCACCCATTAGCACCGAGAACAATTTGTCAGCAGCCTCTACATCGTTGATATCAACGCGCATCATTCGCCGAACTTCTGGATCCATGGTGGTTTCCCATAGTTGCTCGGGATTCATTTCACCGAGACCTTTGTATCTTTGAACAGAGATTTTTGCTGACGGAGCCTCTTTCTTGAATCGCTTGATTGTAGCATCAAGATCTTCCTCACTATGCACCCATTCAACGTGGTTCCCTCTGCCCACTGAAAATAACGGAGGCATTGCAATGTAGACATTGCCATTTTCTATGGCTCGGCGCATAAATCTCCACATAAATGTCAAAATTAGTGTTCTAATATGTGCTCCGTCGATATCTGCGTCACACATGATGATGATTTTTCCATACCTTAGTTTCTCAGGGTCGAATGCGCCTTCGTCATCCTCCTCGTTACCGACACCGGCTCCCAGTGCCCTAATCATACGCTGAATCTGTTCATTGGTGAACACCTTGGCGATATTGCGACGCTGCCGCTCGACGTTCAGAATCTTACCTCTTAGTGGCAGGACTGCTTGCGTGCGGCGATCACGAGCAGTCTTGGCCGACCCGCCAGCAGACTCGCCTTCGACGATGTAGATCTCGCACTCGTTTGGGTCGCGAGATTGACAATCTGCCAATTGACCGGGGAGGCCACCTCCTTCGAGAACTCCCTTTCGGCGAGTTAGGTCACGAGCCTTGCGGGCTGCTTCTCGTGCCTTGCTAGCGAGCACCGCCTTGTCGACGATGGACCGGGCAACTGAGGGGTTCTCTTCGAAGTATTCTCCGAGTTTGTCATTGACAATTTGTTCGACTATTCCGGCGACTTCACTAGTTACGAGCTTCGCCTTAGTTTGCGCGTTGAATGAGGGGTCGGGGTGCTTAATCGAGACAACTGCCGAAAGGCCTTCGCGAACATCGTCGCCTGATAGGCTGCTAAGATTCTTCAGAAGCTTACGCGACTGAGCGTAGGAATTTACAGTTCGAGTCAGAGAACTTCGTAGTCCGGAGAGGTGAGTTCCACCATCGGCATTGTGGATAATGTTGGTGAAGCAATCAATGCTTTCTGAATAAGAATCGGTCCACTGCAAGGCTATTTCGACATGGACTTCTCCTTTGTCGCCATCCTTAGAACCGATTACGTGAACCACTTCTTCGTGGATTTTATTCTTCTTCACGTTCATCAGAGTGACATATTCGCTAAGTCCGCCATCGTAGGTGTGATCGATTTCAACAGAGTCATCAGTGCGGAAATCTCGTAGGATAATTTGCAATCCGGCGTTGAGGAAGGCGGTGCGTTGTAGCCGGGTGTTGATTTGTTGAAAGTCGAATTCAATCACATCGCTGAAGATAGTAAGATCTGGCTTGAAAGAAACCTTCGTGCTTGTCGTATCTGACTTCCCTGTTGACTTCAACTTGGCCTTTGGGACGCCTTGCTCATATCTTTGTTCCCAAACCTTGCCTTCTCGGTGAATCTCAAGGTGAAGCCACTCCGAAACGGCGTTGACGGCACTAACGCCGACACCATGCAATCCTCCTGCAACCTTGTAGGCCTCATTGTCGAATTTACCACCGGCGTGAAGCTTAGTCATGATGACTTGAGCCGCACTCACTCCTTCCTCAGCGTGAATTCCCACAGGAATTCCTCGGCCGTGATCGGTCACACTGACCGAACCGTCTGCATTCAGGTCGACTTCGACCGTAGGATTGTGACCCGCAAGATGCTCGTCAACCGCATTGTCCACGACTTCCCAAATGCAATGGTGGAGTGCCGAACCATCATGTGGGTCTCCCAAGTACATTCCAGGGCGCTTTCGAACTGCTTCCAGCCCTTCCAAGACTTGGATGCTATCAACTCCATAATCATCTGACATACATCTCAACTCCGTTTTTTCTGAGGGTTCCTTAGGGAACCCTCAGCGTTCTTCGTTAAAGTGTGCCCTTGGGGGGTTAATCAATACTCCTGAGTGGGGGCGTCTGGGGTGCTGAAAGAGAAAGTAAACAGTACTTCATACCCCTCCGTAGGAGGGGTTTTGACTCACAATACGGTTAAACAGAACTCGTCGGTGGCGCGACCCGATGAGGAGACCCACCATCTGTGTGACGCTCTCAGGGTGCTCGGTAGAGGAAATGCTCGCCGATGCAGCTCGCGCCACCGCAGTCGGAGCGGATCTTTGCGAGGTTCGTCTCGACAAACTATGGGTTGTCGAGAAGCCTCCTGAACCAGTTAAGGTTGAAGATTCTCCAAGCGATGGGCGACGTCGAAGGCCAGTCTACAGTCCTCCTGAGTTCACCCCTCAATCATTCGATTCAGTCGACCTCGCAGCCGCTCTAGACGCTTTCAAGGGTGGAATCGACCTTCCAGTCGTCCTCACTTGTCGCCCGGAGCGCCAAGGCGGCTACTTCTCTGGAACTGAAGAACAGAGAATCGGAGTACTTCGTGCAGCTATTGAGAGTGGAGTAAGTTGGGTTGATCTAGAAATCGACATCAAGGCGGCTACTCGTAAGGAATTGATGTCGATGGCCGAGGGCAAGACGCAAGTCATCGCTTCGACTCACTCAGCCAATGAACCCCCAAACGCGTCTGAAATTATTTCAGATATCGAGGGAATGGAAGCCAGTGGTGAAATCATCAAGGTCTGTTACAATACATCTGGCCGTAACTCTGGTTTGAAACTCTTTGAAGCGGCTTGGAATCTGAAGGATTCACAACTCAAGACCTCAATCATGGGGATGGGTGCTGGTGGAGACTGGACCCGGATACATGGCCCACTTCTGCATCAAGACCTCGTCTATTCTACAATGGAGTCGGGTTCTCATCTCTCATCGCAGGGCCGAATCAATGCTTCAGACTTGCTAATCGCCTGGGAAATGCTGCAGTACGATTGAGGCTGAGTGCCTCATTGTTCGAGCAACGGAACCATCTCTGGCTGCTCGCTGTTTTCTTCCGACCCTGCCGCGTGGTATCGTGTGTGGAGAATTATTGGAACGATGACGCAACTCATTGGTAACAGGCCAACGATGAGGTAAGCGGTGAATTTCGGAAGGGTCAGTCTATCTTCAACATCTACCCAAATTTGGACAATCATATCCCCGTCGACGGATAGTGCATCGTTTTGACGGGTATTGTTCCAATTATCGACTACAAGGAAATACTCTGCATCCCCTCCATCACCGAACCAAGATACGAACCCTCGATTGTCATTATCAAGCGCTGTTGAGAAGGTAGTGCTGCGCTTCCCTTCGTATGCATGAGAGTCTCGGAATGGGATGAATATAGCCATGTCTCGCCATTCAACAGGAATCCATTCGATATCCTCTGCCGTCATGCCCCAGCCTTGAGTTACTTCCTCGTAATTTCTTTGATATGCGTCCCAATTTGCGCTACTTAGGAGGTATACATCACCGGTTGTTTCATCGGTTGGAGGGTTGTTCGGGTCTGCGTGAAATTCAATACAAAAAGTGTATGAATAACCTGGAACTAACTCCATTCGAAGAGCTTGTGCATAATTTTCTTGTAATTCGACTTCAACGTAAAGATCAGATCGAAGAGATAGAAGGTCATCATTGGATGAGCCATCCCATCCCCAATCCCACCAATCACCCTCATCGACACCTATTACTTCGCCGTAATTGGAATTAAGACCAAGTCCTGGTGCAACCGTGCAATCGTTGGAAGCGGCCATGACTGGGGTTGCGGTTGCTAGGAGAATTGCCAGCATTGGTGCGAGAAGCCCAATGCTGAATGCACCAGCAGCGAGCCGTTTTGTGATATTGTGCACCCTCAGCGCCTCCGAGTTCTGATTGGGCGGACGTATCCGGACTCCTTGTTCCTTCGCTCGTCCACCGTCAGGTACTTCGGTTGTGGTGGTGGAGTGTGCTGATCCATGCCTGGAAGACCGCCTTCTGCTTCGACTTCCTGAACGTCATATGTCTCAAGCATTTCCTCGGCATCGATTTCATCCTCGTCCTTCTGTCGCATCACGAGCCAACCCAGAACTAGGACAAGAGCAACTAGCGAAAGTAGGCCTGCACTCTCTTTATTCGGAATGAAATCCTTCCATGTCAGCTCATCCCAAGATTTCTGTCTGTTATCTTCTTCAGCGGAGAGGACCGTGACGATGTAATCCTCACTTGCGCAGACTCCAACTCCGTCACACACTTGTAAAACGATGCGGATCTCTCCAGTCTGATACCACGTCATATTACCCCATAGGAAGTCATTCCGGGGGTCTCCATCTTGGTCCGAATCAACCATTGCGTTGAGATCCCAAGAGATTGTGAGGTCCGAGGTCAAACTGATGTCTCGGTCGTTGGTGGTGATGCCATCTCCATCGCTATCATCTGAGGCATCGAAATCGCGCCAAGCTTCCAATCCTTCGATTAGATCGATGTCGTAGGCACTGTGATTCAGTAGAACTAGGTCGCCTTGTGTGACATAATCTGAGTCTATAGGGTCGATTGGCTCAATCTCGGGTGCGCGTGAGATGTGGACTGTTATCGAGGTAGTATTCGTGTCTCCACCCTCAAATCCGTCGACCACAGTTAGAGTGACGACGTAAGTCCCAGGCCGCTCCCATGAGTGCCACACCATCGGTCCCTCGACCTGAGGTGTGGCGTCGCCGAAGTCCCAAATCCAGCGTGTAATTCCGTTCCATTCGGCGTCGTCAGGATCGGTTGAGTGGCGGCCGACGAAGCGCGGGTCGGCGTCGTAACTTGCAGATCCGTCAAGTTTGAGGGGGCAGTTTGGAGCGATGAAAGCGCCGCCGTCTTCTACGAACGGTACCCACCAAGTCACCTCGTCACCATCGTTTGGAATCGTGTGAAGAGCGCTGCCGTTAGCACTTGGCTGCATGAATTCCACCATTGGAACGGGTAGTGGATTGGCGATTCTAATCTGATACGATTTAGTCGCCGATTCGGCCCCACGATCATCGATAACGGTCAACGAGACTGTGTAGAGTCCTGGCTCGGTGAATGAGTAATGGACACCTGAGATATTCTCAATCTCAGAATCTGCTCCGGTGATGTTCCAACGGGTTTGGAGAAGTGATGTGTCGCCATCGGGATCAAAGGACATACTCTCGAAGAAATAGTCCGTATCGACGGAACCGTCAGATGGTCTGTCGAAGACAGCTACTGGGCGTTGATTGAGAACACGAACCATTAGAGTCATGCTCGACATATTACCGTCATCATCAGTCACTTCTAGCGTGACTGACTTGAGGCCAGGGGTCATCCATCCTACAGTGGGATTTCGACTGACTGAACTGCTGGCGGAGAAGTCGGAGGTCAGAGTCATACCGCGACCTGATAGATTGACTCCAGTATCGAATGTCCAGAGGTATTCGACTATGTGGCCATCGTCGTCGGTGAATACATCGGGCATCTCGAGAGGAGTTAAGGTGTAAGTCTGGAGTTCTTCGGCGAAGATTTGACGAGGGACTCTGTTCAGCACTCGCACGTAGACTTGATGCTCGACAACGAAGGTTCCATCATTGACGGTCAGAGTCAGAGTATAGACGATTCCATCGGCGCTACCGTCGACGTAGGAGTGGCTGGTTTCGACTAAACCTTGTCCACCTTCGTCACTCCCATCACCCCAATTCCAAGTGAACTCCATCTGCTCGTGTGGTACATTGTCGACCGTGCTACGAGCTGAGAAAAGAACTCGCTGATTTGTGAGCAGTACGACTTCGTCAGTAATGGTCACTCCATCGACTCGGATTTCGGGAATCGGTTCAGTCGTGTCCGCAACCGTGAGGGTCCAAGATTGAGTTTCAGAGTAGAATCCACCAATATCCTCTACGGTGAGAGTGATTGTGTAATTCCCAGCTTCGGTGTAGATGTGAACAGGGTTCTTCAGGCCTGAACTCGAGTTGTCACCGAGATCCCAATTGTAAGCGACGGGAGTCTCGTTGTGGCTGTAACTTTGGTTCAGTTGACCGAATCCCCAAACGTCAAAGCCGCCGCCGAACATACTCACCGGAAGCCAAGTTTGAGTGATGGCAGTCGAAGTAGAGCCGGTGGCTACAGGTTCCATATTACCCAATTCAATGGGTAGAGCGAAGGCGGTGTCGATGACCGCTCCGGTAATGTCGCGAATATCGACACCGAAGGTCCAGTCACCTGTCTCCGGTGGTGTGAACCAGATTGACTCTTCAGTTGGAATACTGTTTCCTGCGGTTACTGCGAAAGTGATAGAGTCCCTTAGAGTATTATTGAGGAATGCTTCGAAGGTGACCTCAATAATTTCAAAGAACGCGTTCGAGGTCACTTCGAGCTCAATCTCGACACTGTCGTCGAGATTATCGCTGTCACGATCGAACGGAGTGATTCCCATGATGTCAACTTCAGCGGGGTCGGTGATGATACCTGCTTGCACGACAATATCGGTCGTAGGATATGAGCCGGTGGTGATTCCACAACTTGCGAAGTTGTAATCGCAATCGGTGACTTGTGATTCGTACCAGGCGATGACCCAGACTTCGTCGGTAGTGTTGCCGAAGCCGTGAACGAGGCCAGTACCTGCGCCTGTCCCCGAGTCAATTCTCAAACGATTCATTGACCACGTTCCAGTCGAGGAATCCTTTGCTAGCACGGTTCCAGCGACTCCAAACTGAGTTGGTTGAACCATTAGATTGAGGGGAGCGCCAGTGCCACCTGCGAACTTGTAGGCACGCATTCCCCAACCCTCGAGTTCTTGCGCAGGGCTTGTCCAAGAGTTCTGCCATTCATCACGATAACCACTCATCTGCGTTCTACAAATGAAGCCTGTAACGCAACCAGCAGTCATTGCGATATTGGAGAATCCGAAGGCACCTTGGGCACTGTCGAGTGCGACAGCTGCAGTGAAATTGGCGAAGATATCAGACATTGTCTCACCGATTGAGGTAGAGCCAGCCTGAGGGTTGCGAGCGAGGTTTTCGATTCCGACTCCACCAGTTGCGGTGTCGGAGACGAGACTGGAAATTGCTGCACCGCCGCCGAGTTTGTCAGCGAGATACATCAGGAACATGAATCCTCCACCGTAATCGGCGATTCTCTGATTCCACCAGCGCACGCTCATGTTGGAATTCTGAGACCACTCGTTGGCGTGCTGCGACAGCGTATCGGTTACACCGAAGCAAAGGTATGCGGCCATGTCTGCCGCTCCCTCGTCTATCCAGAGATACTCGTAAGGATCGCGAGCATTGTGGAGCAGATGCTCGAATTCGTGAGCGAGGATGGTATTCCGCCAACTCATATCACCAGAATCAACGAAAAGAATCTCTCGAGAACTTGCAATGTTTGGGTCGAAGTATCCTCCAATACCGCCACCACCATCGATTTGGAAGAGTATTATCTCGATTTGGCAATTATTGTCGATGTCCGGTGGATCGCCAAAGTAGTTTGTGTTAGTTGGGTAGATTGTCGACTCCCAAGTGGACGCAATGTCATTGAGTGCCGTCGAAGAAATCACAACTCCATCTTCGACGAAGATAGCGGAATTGGTTGAAATCTTCTCGACTGTAGCAGAGACCAAACCGCTTGAGGTTGTGAAAGTGTCAGTATCATCGACAGCCCAAGCATTCTCACAGGACCTCGCGGTCGATCTCGTGTTCTGATAGGACGGGGAAAATGGCAGAACTAGATTCGGAAATCCATCTTCAATCCACTGCTTCTTCAGATATCCGAATGCCGAATAGACGGGTCGGTCTTCATCGTTGTAGATGTAAGCATGGCCATCAGTGTCTGGATCAAAATCAGAGAGGTCACCAGCGACGATTGCGCTTTCCTCCTCTCCAGCCTCGTCGCTGGCACTAACCATAGGCACCAAAACAGAGGCAAGCATGAGCCAAACCAACAACAACGTAGTTGTTGAACGTCCTGAACCACTTGAAGTCCTCACTTGCACTCACCCCAGCAATAAGACAGGTTCAAGCCCCACTTCAACCCGCTATAACATCGATGGAGCATCGTTCGGACGCGTCCGGCCCGAAGGGCCGAGTCTCAAAGCCCGCTCCTGTGACATCCAACAGCACTCGTAGCCGCACAACCATCCTGCTCAGCAATCATCAACGAGAGATGGTTGCCAACCTGGGCTCACGTAGAATTTCTCTGGCTCTTGCAGCACTGATGCTTATTGGGACACTGATTGCCCCTGTTCTAGCTGATGAGCCTGTGCGCGGAGCGGAGGTGATCGTTCCAGAGGTAGTTAGCATAGTCCCACACGACCCAACGGCATTCACTCAAGGACTTGAAATCCACAACGGCAAATTCTACGAAAGCACCGGACTGTACGGCGAATCCAGTGTAAGAATCGTCAACATGACAACTGGCGAGGTTGAGCTCCAGTGGGACATGCCCGACGAGTATTTCGGCGAGGGTCTGACCATCTGGAATGATTCCGTAGTACAACTCACTTGGCGAGAAAATACCGGTTTTATCTACGACCTCGAGTCCCTTGAACCGAGAGGTGAATTCACCTACATTGGGGAAGGCTGGGGGTTGTGCAGTGACGGGGAGGACAATTTGTGGATCTCCGATGGCGGATCGACAATCAAGCGATTTTCACATGACCTTACTTCCTTTGAGGAAGAAGTAGAGGTTCGAGTCGATGGGCTTGTGACGGACAAATGGAATGAATTGGAATGCCCAAGTAATGACCCATTTTTAGCCAATAGATGGTATGATGATAATGTATACAGAATTAATACTGAAACTGGAATAGTCTGTCAGAAAGTGGATTTCTCAGCCATCCGCGAGCAATTTGAGACCGAGGATTCGGGAGTGTTGAACGGCATCGCTCGTGATCACGCAGGCGGTGGCTGGTGGGTCACTGGCAAGAATTGGTCGAATTACTATCAAGTGAATATTCCATGGGGGGATTTTGATCCCTCTTCCTGTGAAGAAGAATCTTCCATTCAATGCGAAGCCTTAGTATTACAATGTGGAGTATCTTATTGGAAGGCTACTGATGGATTCGCAAAAGACCTTGAATTCGTTTCAGTTTACGCCTTCTTTTTCCTACTAATCATACTTCCACCGTTGTACATATGGAAGCGTCAAACTGAGAAGCCGCCACTCACCAGCGAGGACAAGCAGGAGGGCGGGCAGCATGTCTTATGATGACGAATCCAAACGAACTCGCCTTCAATGGTGGCTTGAGGATCTCTCCGTCGACCCGGCTACTCGTGTGGCAGGAGCGATCCTCATAATCCTCGGAAGTATCCTCGGTGTCGTCACCGGCAGCCTGCATATCACAGCCGACGTCGGCGACGTTCTGACCGGCCAGCTCGACGATTCTGGGGGGCTTGCCGATGTCCACGGAGGTGTCTATTTAGCCCTCGTCGACAATACCACTGGCGGCGAAGCAATCGAAGGCGTAACAGTGATTCTTTACGACGAGGAATTTCTCGAGATTGACCGTGATGTAACCGACTCTGGCGGCCGATTTTCGATCGACGATGTGCCTCGGCGTTCAGCAACTCTCGTCGTCGACCACCCAAACAATATCACAGAACGAGTTTTGCTAATCCCAGGAGACCATGCTCAGATTACTGTGACCTTGAGCGAGGGAGACGGTGTGCACGAAATCGATATGCGAGGTGATAGTTATCTGGCCGAATCAGTCCTCATCACATCGATAATTGGTGCTCTAACACTCGCTGCAGGATTCGCAGGAATCCTCGGAGGAATCGAGGCATATAATGGCAAAAAACACTTCCGTACACAGTTTTTGGCATATCTCGGACTCTGGAGTCAGGGATTGATGTTCATCGGTCCGCTGTTCATTCTGATGGGGATGGGGCTGACGTATCTGACCCGTGGCCAATTTGGCTTCGTGGAGGCTTAACGTGTACCTCATCACTATCGAAGGTGGGGACGGCTCCGGCAAAGGCTTGGCCACAAAGGTCGTCGCCGAGGTTCTGGAACGCGAATTTTGCTTTACCTCGGTAGAGGTTACTGGCGAGCCGCGACGAGATCATCCTCTTGGACGGCTCGCGATCGACTCGGTACGACAACAGACGCACACTCCTGAACAGGAGGCTGGTTTGTTCGCCGCTGACCGAGTCGACCATTCTCACGGCTGGATTTTGCCTCGATTGGAGGAGGGGCGAATCGTCGTAAGTGAGCGGAATGTGCATTCTTCACTTGTCTATCAAGGGGTGGTAGGCGGTCTTGGGGTCGAGCGCGTGGCTCAGGTCAATTCAGCTGCGCTCGTTCCTGATTTGTGCATCTGGGTGGATTGCGACCCCGATGTTGCGATGAAAAGAATCCAGTCCGGGACTCTGCGAATGATGTCCGACAAAGCTGAGTATTTCGAGACGACTGAGTTGCAGAAGGAGATTCGTGCGGGTTATGCTTCTTTGCTTTCAGGAGATGTTGAGATGCCGACTCCGTTTGATATGGGCGCAATCATTGGCCCAGTCTCAAATGAGACTACTGAGCGTGAGTTCAAGCGGAAATTGACTTTGCATATACGCAAGTTCGTACATTCCCGGCCTGAACCCTTGAATGTCGATACTGAGTCTGTAGAGCGGTTTATGCTGAAGCGTTTGATCAAATCAACGAAGGGTCAAACGGTACTCGATGGACTGGGGGTTGAACCGGCTCGTACGCGGTCTGATTGGTTGGATGGCAAGGCTCCTTGGCGGGTGCTCCGCGAGGCTCAAACTGATCATTCTGCGGCGCTTGATGGGGTTCCTGAGGACGAGCGTGTCGATGTCCCAAAGTCGGTGCTGGCACGCTCGGTGAGTTCGATTTGTGGAACTCTCGCTTTACTGCCTTCGGCGGATGTCAAAGAGTTGCGTAATGCTCAGGGGCCTGTTCGGGCTGTATCCGACTCACACTCTCACAAAGTTCTGCGTTTCATGGCTGACCGTTCAAAGTGGGTCAATCAGCACAAATCTTTGCTCGGGCGCGACGCTTCTCGCAACCAATTGCGTGCCGAATCTCATGCTTTTGGCACTGCAATTCTGGTTCTATGGCCGCTGCGCCGCGCTTTGGCTCGCTGGCTGGCTGCAAACCCTGACACACACCCTCGCTTCGCTCTCGGACAGATTGTTCGTTCTGGTGAATATCCTCGCGCGGTTCGAGATACGATTGAGCGGCTGGCGATTCTTGGTAATGGTAAATCTGATTCGACTCTGCCAGCCGGCGCCAGCGGTTTGGTTTCTTGGTGGCAGGGTCAGTGATTCCGAGCTCGCTGGCTCAAATCTTCACTCCTCTTCCTCTTCTATCATCCTGAGTATAGCATTAGCAGGCAGACGCACCGAATCTGAATCGTCAAACTCATGCGGCCGAGCTGAGAACATTGCTGAGAAAATCCAGGCCCCGACGAACCCGGCTGGGACTCCTGTAATGATCCGCAAAAGGTTCGTTGACTCATACGATGACAACAATTGTGTGAAACCATCAATTGCCATAGGTCCGAGTCCGATAGCCAGTATGCCAGTCATGACGAGCATGCGACGATCGTCGTAGTAGAATTCTTCGATCAAATCATCGCTAAAAATCGATAGGAATGTGTCGCGTATAGTCCAACGATTCAGGCCACGTCTCTGCCACAATAGACTGCAAGCGACGAATCCGAATAAGATGCCAATATCGCGTGTGCAGACGGCGAGTTGGTTGCCGTTGATTTCCCAGGAACGTTCGAATTTCTGATGGCAATTGAGGTCCCCGATTGCATAAACAGTTGCTGCTATTGGGTTGAGTTCCATCCAAGCAAATAGGCCTCCATTTTCGAATTGATTGTGACCCATTCCTCCATCCTCTCCGTTGTTTCCATTGCCCCACGACCAGGTGCCATCGTAGGTTGCGTAATCCATTCGATTGGCGCGAGCCGAAAGATCAGGAATTGTGTCGGTGGGCAATGCCAGCGGGATTAGGAACACTAGGATGAGATAGACTCCTGCTATCGCTGCGAGATTTCGGCCGACCGTAGATTCCCGAATTCGGTCTGGCCGACCGTTCTTCAGAAGGGGAGTCTCTGTTTCCGTCACGTCTTTGTCGGTGGGTTCTATCGCTATCAGTCTATCCGCGACTCATGGTCGAGGTAGGTGTGCGTGATGCCTTCGCTATCTCGGCGGTAATCTCTGTCATGGTCTTCGTGATGGGTTCTATGATGGCTTTCTTTGCCGGCGGGATGGTTGAGGATGCGATTTCTCCGGCTCTCCGCACTGGGGCGGTTTTGGGTGCTGCGGTCGGTGCGGTGCTTCTGATGTTCACTCTCGCGCGCGTGCGCGACCGTGCTGAGAAAGGCGATGTACGCGCTGCGGTGCGTGCTGCTGAAGTCGATGCTTTGCGCGCTGAGATGGCCTATCTGACCGATGCGAGCGATGGAGCTTGGGATGTCGAAGAGCGAGTGCGCCGCGAGCGAGGAATTTTGACCTTCGACATGCATGGATTGGATGCTGCTTCGGCGGCTGGTGCAACCGAGAGATTACTAGGGATTCGTGAGAGTTTACAGCGTGTACGATTGGTAACTGGAAGAGGAGAGATTTTACACGAAAAATCAGCCAATCCGGGCATTCGCCCCGCAGTTCTTCAGCGTTTGCGGATCGGGGCGGAGGATGTCGATTGGCAGGTCTTGGTGAAGGCCGGCTCAATCACGCTGCGGCCTATGGGAATCGCTCCATCTAAGGCTCAGCGAGCTCGGCGCTTTGCGATATTCGTAGTGCCAATGTGTACAGTAATGGGATTCACTTTCAGAGATTTAGCCGGCACGACGATGGATGATCAGGGGCTTGCTTTCGGAATTGCTGCAGGTGTCCTGCTGACTGCCTTGCTCTCGAGTTATCGCGATCGTTCTGGCTGACAGTTCTGCTATTCTGTAGTCTCTCAGGAGTAATCAGGGACACCCTCGCAACAGGCCTCTACGACTCTGCGGCAGCGCGGGCATTCCATGTGTTGTCGCATTGGGATGGCAGCACCACGGAATCCACATTCGCACAGAATCGCAGCGCAGTGATCGTGGTCCACGAAGCGCTTCACCCTCACGCAGCCCAAATGGCTTCCTCAGGCTTTGAGTTCATTCAGTTCGTCTTGCAGATGCTCGGTCAACCAATGATGCAGAGTATCGCTGCCCATTTCGATGAGAGTTGAATTAAGGAATGCGGCGATGAGTGCATCGCGAGCCTCAGAGGTATCGAAGCCTCGCGACTCCAAGTAGAACATCTGCTCTTCATCGACAGGTCCGTTGGCAGTACCGTGGCCGCAGCCGACAACATCATGCTCACTGACTTCAAGTTCAGGAATCGAATCGGCTTCAGCCTTCTCAGATAATAGCAGATTGTGGAAGAGTTGCCCTGCATCAGCACCTCTCGCGCCCTTGGCGACCCGGAGCATTCCGGTTCCAACCGTGCGCGAGTCACCGCCGCAAGCCGAGTGCCAATCGAGGCGACTGAATGTCTCGGGGGCGTCGTGATGAATCTCGACGTGATGGTCGAGGTGCATCTTACTTGCCGATAGGATCGAGCCGAGGACATTCAGATGGCCACCAGTCTCACCCATTTTGTAGCGAAGGTCTGCCTTGGTACGCTCGCTTCCTGAGCTGACTGTTCCAGCCTTGACCTGCGCGTCGCGTCCAATAGCAATACTGTCGACGCGTAGAAGAGTCCCCGAATCGGTGTGGCCGATGACCACATCGTTCAGAATAGAGCCATCACCAATTCGACCACTGCGCAGGACTCCAGTCCAAGGCGCAGCGCCACTAATCTGTGTAATCAATTCGAATTCACAGTGACGACCAATATCGAGGGCAAGGTGCAGAGCACATGGAGAATCGCCTGTGTCGATGTCGAGAACGATTGGTGAACTGGCGACAAAATTATTCTCTGCGCGAAGTGTGTAAACCGAGTCGCCAGCAGCGGCGCGGATGAATGAAGAAGTCACCTCATCGGATTCCGGAAGAACCTCTGCACCAACAATTCCTTCTTCTACCGATATACCAACCAAAGCCACATTATCATCTAGACAGGAGAGAGTAAGTTTCGGTGCTACAGTGGCTGGAATTTCGCTCAAATCGCCGCTTGGATGAACTCTCTTCCAAGGTGTGTAACGCCACAGATGGTCCGCCTTGTCAGGCTCATCGAGAGACTTGTATAGACTCGCAGCATCCATGTAAATTCACCAGCCTGCTAATTATCTGTGTTCTCTTACCTCTGTGGTCGAATTTCCAGTGGCAGAAATTCAGCCGATGCTCCCTTCCATTTCGAGGGCCATCAATTTGTTTAGTTCAACTGCGTATTCCATTGGGAGTTCACGGGTAAAAGGCTCAAAGAATCCGTTGACAATCATCGCCAGTGCCTCCTCTTCTGCGTGCCCTCGGCTCATCAGATAGAACAACTGATCATCGCTCACCTTCGACACACTCGCCTCGTGCTCACAACGTGCAGTCGGGTTGGCTACTTCCATGGTAGGATAGGTGTCCGAACGTGAATTTTCGTCGAGAATGAGTGCGTCACAAACAACATTGAGTTTGCAATTTTCTGCTTTTGGTGAGACTGAAACTAGTCCGCGATACGAACCGCGTCCTCCGTCCTTTGAAATCGACTTCGAGAGAATCTTCGAAGTTGTGTTACTCGCGAGGTGATGGATCTTGGCTCCAGCATCTTGGTGTTGCCCCTTTCCTGAATATGCGACTGAAATCACCTCAGCGTGACTACCTTCTCCTTTGAGAATAACAGCTGGATATTTCATCGTCAGCCTGCTGCCGATGTTGCCATCGACCCATTCGATTTTGGCGTTCTTGT
>Ga0208764_10001342_pt1 | contig 15832 bp, 11 predicted proteins | sample ETNtaG_18_FD_185762 | JGI IMG/M metagenome (GOLD analysis project Ga0208764, IMG submission 185762) | Marine microbial and viral communities from oxygen minimum zone, Eastern Pacific Ocean - ETNP201302SV91 (SPAdes) (version 2) | ecosystem: Environmental > Aquatic > Marine > Oceanic ... | reverse complement strand
CGAAATATCTTTCCAAATGTATTAAATGACATTAGATTGTATTATATAGAATATTTTGACTATTTTATGAATCAAAAAAACTCATTAGGGCTAGATAAGTGCTTCTTAGACACAAACAACCCAATTGAATTGTTTAAAACTTGGTTTAATGAGGCAAAAAAAACTGAACCAAACGATCCTAATGCATTCTCTTTAGCCACATCTAATAACAAGGGATTTCCCACGGTTAGAATAGTTTTGCTGAAAGATTATAATGAAAATGGATTTGTTTTTTATACAAATTTGAATAGTCAAAAGAGTTTATTTTTGAAAGAAAATCCAAAAGCTGAAATTTGCTTTTATTGGAAAAGTCTAATGAGACAAGTTAGAGTTAATGGTAATATTTTTCAAGTTTCTGACAAAGAGGCTGATGATTATTATAACACTAGACCCTATGGAAGCAAAATAGGAGCATGGGCTTCAAATCAAAGTGAGATTTTAAAAAGTAGAGAAGAATTATTTAATTCAATAAAAAAATATAAAGAAAAATATAAGGATGAAAAAAATGTTCCTAGACCAAAAAATTGGTCAGGTTGGAGATTGCAACCAGACCAAATAGAATTTTGGTTAGGAGCAGATAATCGAATTCACGAAAGACTAAAATTTTCCAGAGATAAAAGTGGAAGTTGGAACAAGTTTTTATTAAATCCCTAAAAAGATCTATTAAGACTAAATTCAGTTAAATTTTGTAAAATTCTTTTTTCTTCGCTGAATTGAAATATTCCTAGCGCATCATAGGAAACATTGACAAAATATTCGGCCCTTTTAAAACTTGCTTGAAGCGCCTTATATTTATTTATTAATGTTAAAGTTTCGCTGAAATCATCTTCGGTTCTTTTCTTTTTTTTAAATATTTCTTTAAGAAAATTTCTTTCTTCAGTATTAGCTCTTTGAAAAATTATGATCAAAGGTAATGTAGTTTTTCCTTCATAAAAATCTTTACCAATTTCTTTTCCAAAAACCATTTTCGAGGAAAAATAATCTAGTGCATCATCAGCAATTTGAAATGCTAAACCGAGGTTTTTTCCATAAGATTCTAAAGCATCTTTCTCTTTTTTACTCTTATTTCCTAAACAAGCACCAACTCTAGCTGCTGCACCAAACAAGGCTGCTGTTTTCATATTTATTATATTAAAATAAGTTTCTTCTAATAGATCTATCTCACCTTTGTTTTCTAATTGCAGAACTTCACCCTGAGCAATTCTTGATGAGGTTGAAGATAATAGTTTTAATATTTCCTGAGATCCATCTTCTACCATCATTTCAAAACAACGACTAAAAAGATAATCTCCAACTAAAATAGAAGATTGATTTCCCCAAACTGAATTTGCTGTTTTAACTCCCCTTCTAAGGTCGCTATTATCAATTACATCATCGTGTAATAAAGTTGCGTTATGAATTAATTCAATACATGCAGCTAGATTTACATCTCTATTTCCATTTTTGTACCCACACAATTTTGCTGCTGCTAAAGTTAATAAAGGTCTGATTCTTTTTCCTCCAGACTTCACGTGATAATCAGTCATTTTGTGAATAAGATTTATTTCACTGGCAAGCTTGTATTTTATTTGTCGGCTAACATCTTCCAATTTACTTCCAACAAGATTTTTTAGCCTTAAATAAGAATTATTTATTTCTTTTTTTAAAGGTATTACTGATCCCATATGGTTAATTATAGCTTTTTATTTTATATTAAAAAAAAACTCTTTTAATCACAAATGACGCACCTAAAAAATTACAACCCAAGGTAGCTTTAAAACTTTACTTAAACTTTTAAAGGATCTAAAAACTATGATAATTAGAATATATATCAACACATGTTTTCAATTTTTAAAATTTTTAAAAAAAAGAAAGTAGTTCCTCATATCAGACTATCGGGGATTATTGGTTCTGTTGGAAGGTTTAAACAGGGAATAAATTTTGCTGGTCAACAAGAGATTATTGATAAAGCATTTTCTGTTAAGAAAGCTGTAGCTATTGCAATATCTGTAAATTCACCAGGCGGATCACCAGTTCAATCTCATTTAATATATAGTTACATAAAAAAACTAGCAAAAAAAAATAATAAAAAAGTTTTAGTTTTTGCAGAAGATGTAGCCGCTTCAGGAGGGTATCTTATAGCTTGCGCAGGAGACGAAATTTATGCAAATTCAAGCTCGATTGTAGGTTCAATTGGTGTTATTTCTGCGTCCTTCGGATTTCAGGATGCGATTAAAAAAATAGGAGTAGAAAGAAGAGTTTATACCGCAGGAAAAAATAAGAGCACTCTAGATCCTTTTAAAGAAGAAAAAGAAGAAGATATCCAAAGATTAAAAAAAATACAATTAGAGTTACACTCAGATTTTATAAATGTTGTTAAGTCTAGCAGAGGCTCAAAACTTATAGATACTGAAAAAAATAATACATTTACCGGAGAGTTTTGGTCGGGATCTACTTCATTAAAATTGGGGTTAGTAGATGGAATTGGTAATGCAGAACAAATTTTAAGAAATAAATTTGGAGAAGATGTTGTAATTAAAAAATTTGAGAAACCAAAAGGTTTTATAGCTAAAAAGTTATCCTCATCGCTTGATAATCAAGTTGACAGTATTGCAAATGTTTTAGAGGAAAGAGCTGAATGGCAAAAATTTGGTTTATAAATGCCTAAGAAAATAAACATTAAAAACAACAAAGGAAAGCCGACTCCTGTTAATTTTCAAGACACAATATTAAACTTACAGAAATTTTGGGGAAATTATGGGTGCGTAATTCTACAACCGTATGATATGGAGGTTGGAGCAGGAACTTTTCATCCAGCAACAACATTACGTTCACTTGGTCCAAAATCTTGGAAAGCTGCTTATGTACAACCTTCACGACGTCCAACAGATGGAAGATATGGAAAAAATCCTAACCGGTTGCAACATTATTACCAATTTCAAGTTATAATAAAACCCTCACCCGATGAGATAAAAAAAGTTTTTTTAAAGAGTTTGTCTACAATAGGTATAAATCATAAAGAGCACGACGTAAGATTTGTTGAAGATGACTGGGAAAGTCCGACACTTGGAGCTGCGGGTTTAGGTTGGGAAGTATGGTGCGACGGAATGGAAATAACACAATTTACATACTTTCAACAGATGGCAGGAATTGAATGTAAGCCAGTCTCCGTAGAACTTACTTATGGATTAGAAAGAATATGTATGTTTACACAAGGAAAAAATAATGTGTACGAACTTATATGGAACAACGAGGGAATAAAATATAAAGATGTATTTCTTCAAGCAGAAAAGGAATATTCAGCGTATAATTTTGAATTTGCAAACACTGAACACTTGCAGAAAAACTTTGAAATTGCCGAATCTGAATGTAAGTCGCTGTTAGAAAAAAAACTTACTTTACCTGCGTATGACCAATGCTTAAAAGCTAGTCATATTTTTAATTTATTAGATGCTCGAGGAGTCATAGGAGTTGCACAAAGAACAGAGTATATTTCTAGAATAAGGGAGCTCGCAAAAGGATCAGGACAAAGCTGGCTAGAAAATCAAAAATAAAATGGCCGAATTGTTTATAGAATTATTTAGTGATGAAATTCCAGCAAAGCTTCAAACAGATATTAGAAAAAAAATTAAATATAAATTAGAAGAAAGTTTAAAAAAGAAAGAAATTGATTTTAGAATAAGTCAATCTTTTTCTACTCCAACAAGACTTGTTTTTTTATTAGATGGTATTCCTGAAAAAATAAAACAAAAAGGAAAAACTATAAAAGGCCCAAATATAAATGCCCCAGAAGTTGCTCTGTCTGGTTTTGTAAAATCAAATAATTTAAGTAAATCTGATATTTTTAAAAAAAAAATTGAAAGAGGAGAATTTTATTTTGCTAAAACTAAAGAAAAAACAATTGATGTTCTAGAAGAACTAGAGTCGATCATTCCAGAAACTTTAAAAAATTATTCATGGAGAAAATCAATGAAATGGTCCATTTATGATTTGAGTTGGGGCAGACCGCTAAAATCAATTATAGCTATACTTGGAAATAAAGTAATAAATTTTAATTTTTTTCATTTGCGTAGTGGAAATTTAACTTTACTTGATGACGTTAATAAAGAAAAAGTGAGGAAAATAAATGGTTTTAAATCATATTTAAGCATTCTTAAATCGCAAAATATTATTTTAGATCAGGAAAAAAGAAAAAATTTTGTAGTTAAAAAAATGAATAATATTTGTAAATCTAGAAACTTAAAGGCTGATTTTAACGAAAAATTAGTTGAAGAAGTTGTAAATTTAGTAGAAAAGCCTAACGTTATTTTGTGTAAATTTGATGAAGTTTATTTAAAGGTGCCTCAAGAAATTTTAATTGTGACCATGCAGCAACATCAAAAATATTTTCCCCTTTTTGATAACAATAGCAAATTAACAAACTTATTCTTATTAGTAGCTAATCTAGCAGATAAAAAAGGGTACATAAAAACTGGAAACCAAAGAGTAATTGAAGCTAGGCTATCTGATGCTAAATTTTTCTGGGAAAAAAATAAAAAGCAGAGTCTAGTTAAACAAGTAAGCAAGTTAAAAAATCTATCTTTTTTTAAGGAGTTAGGAACATTTTATGACAGAACTCAAAGATTAAGAAAATTAGCTGGCATGATCTCTGACCAATTAAATATAAATAAAGAAAAAGTAGAGATAGCAGCATCAATTTGCAAAGCAGATTTAGTATCAGATTTAGTGGGAGACTATCCAGAATTACAAGGTGTGATGGGAAAATATTTTGCAAAAGAGCAAGGATTTGAAGATGATGTTTCCGGTTCAATCAGCGATCACTATTTACCAGTAGGTATTAATAGCAAAGTTCCCAAGAAACCAATTGGTATTGCTGTTTCTATAATTGATAAAATTGACATCTTGGTAGGTTTTTTTGGAATTAATGAAAAACCAACAAGCTCAAAAGATCCGTTTGCTTTAAGAAGAAATGCTATTGGTTTACTAAGAATTATAATTGAAAATAAATTAAATGTTCAACTTAAAGATTTAATTAATTTTTCTGTAGGAATTTATGAAGATCAAGGTGTAAAATTTACCAATAAATCCGCACTTAAAGAAGTATTATTCTTTTTAAGGGAGAGACTTAAAAATTTATTAAAAGAACAGGATATAAGAAGTGATATTATAGAGGCTGTTGACAGTTCACATAGTGGACATGATTTTTTAATATTTTATAAAAAATGTTTAATTATTAACAAAAATATTTCTAAAGATTTATGTAAAAGCATTATAGAGACTTATAAAAGAGCCTCAAATATTATAGAAGACGAGTTAAAAGACAGAAAAAGTGAAGTTCTAGGACAACCCGAGTCTTTTTTGTTTAATAAAGAAGAGGAAAAAAATTTGTACAACAAAATAAATGAGATACGCCAGTACTTTTCAAGCGTTAAAAAAGGTGAGAGATATGACGAAACCTTAAAAAAACTATCAGAAGCAAAACCAGTAACTGACATTTTTTTTGAAAATGTAATTGTAAATGATGAAAATTTAGATATAAAAAAAAATCGCTTAGAATTATTACAAATGTTTTGTAAGACTTATAATAATTTTATAGATTTTTCAAAGGTAGAAGGTGTTTGAGTGCATAAATTAATTTACAGATTTAATAATCAGAAAGTTAGTAGTAAAATTAACTCAAAAGAGATTCTCGGAGGAAAAGGTGCGAATTTAGCTCAAATGGCACAATTAGGTTTACCTGTTCCTCCGGGTTTTACAATATCAACTAAAGTTTGTGAATATTTTTATAAAAATAATAAAAAAATTCCAAAAAATCTTATTAATAAAACTAAAAAAGAAATTAACGCAATTGAAAAAATTACAAAAAAGAGATTTGGAGATTTATCTAACCCTTTATTAATTTCTGTGCGATCGGGTTCGAGAGTATCCATGCCTGGTATGATGGATACAATTTTAAATTTAGGGCTAAATGATAAAACTGTTAATGGACTTAAAAATAAAACAGGTAACGGAAGATTTGCAAAAGATAGTTATAGAAGACTTATTCAAATGTATGGAAACGTTGTTCTTGGAATAGAATCTCATTTTTTTGAAGAATTAATTGATAATTATAAATTAACCAAGGGCGTAATACAAGATACCGAACTAGAAGAGGAAGACTGGGATGGTTTAATAGAAAATTTTAAAGAGGTTGTTAAGAAAAAAACAAAAAAGAATTTTCCACAAGATGTTAATGAGCAACTGTGGGGCGCAATTGGAGCAGTATTTCTTTCTTGGAATAGCAAAAGGGCAAAAATTTATAGGAAAATAAATTACATTCCAGACCATTGGGGAACAGCGGTTAATGTTCAAGTTATGGTATTTGGAAATATGGGAGACGATTGTGCTACAGGCGTTGCTTTTACAAGAAATCCATCTACAGGAAAAAAGGAAATTTTTGGAGAATATCTTATTAATGCACAAGGTGAAGATGTTGTTGCTGGAACAAGAACTCCTAAAAATTTGTTATCCATGAATAAATCAATGCCAAAAATTTTTCAAGAATTAAAAAAAATTTTTAGTAAGTTAGAAAAAAAATATAAAGATATGCAAGATATCGAATTTACTGTTGAAAATAGCAAATTATGGATGTTGCAAACTAGATCAGGAAAAAGAACAGCTAAAGCAGCAATAAAAATTGCTGTAGATATGGTTGAGGAAAAATTAATTTCAAATAAAGAAGCAATTTTAAGAATTGATGCAAATACACTTGATACATTATTACATCCAACTTTAGATGAAAAAGCTGAAAAAAAAATAATAGCATCTGGACTTCCAGCATCTCCTGGTGCTGCAAGTGGTAAAGTAACTTTTTCTGCAGATGAAGCTGAAAAGTTAAAAGAACAAATGCAAGATACAATATTAGTAAGAATTGAGACTTCACCAGAAGATATAAATGGAATGCATGCAGCCAAAGGCATTCTTACAGCACGAGGAGGAATGACTAGTCATGCCGCAGTAGTGGCCAGAGGTATGGGAAAACCATGCGTATCAGGATCAAGTGAAATTAAAATTGATTATGAAAAAAAAGAATTTAAATCGGGAGATCAAGTAATAAAAGAAGGTGAGATAATTACAATTGATGGGGCAAGTGGAAAAGTTATGCTTGGAAAAGTTCCAACAGTAAAACCTGACATTTCTGGAGATTTTTCTAAAGTTATGCTTTGGGCGGATAGAGTAAGAAAGCTTAAAGTAAGAACTAATTCAGAAACACCAGCTGATACAAAAATAGCAAGAGATTTTGGAGCTGAAGGTATAGGCTTGTGCAGAACAGAACATATGTTTTTTGATGAAAAAAGAATTATTTCAGTAAGACAAATGATCCTTTCAAAAACATTAGAAGACAGAAAAGAAGCCTTATCAAAACTCCTTCCTTATCAAAGAAATGATTTTATTGAAATTTTCAAAATAATGAAAGGTCTTCCAGTAACCGTTAGACTTTTAGATCCTCCATTACATGAATTCTTACCAAAAACAGAAAAAGATATTGAAGATATTGCAAAAGAATTGAATATCACTAGCCAGAATATTAAATCAAGAATTGTAGAACTTCACGAACAAAACCCAATGCTGGGACATAGAGGGTGTAGATTAGGCATTTCATTTCCAGAAATTTATGAGATGCAATGTCAAGCTATCTTTGAAGCGTTAGCAGAGTGTAAAAGAAAAAAAATAAAACCTGTTATACCTGAAATAATGATACCACTTGTATCTACTGCAGCAGAAATACAAATACTTAGAAATCTTGTTGAAAGAATAGCAGAAAAAATTAAAAAAGTTCACTCAATAAAAATACAATATTATGTTGGTACTATGATTGAATTACCTAGAGCGGCATTGAGAGCGAAAGATATCGCAAAGTATGCTGATTTTTTCAGTTTTGGTACCAACGATTTAACCCAAACCACATTTGGTATAAGTAGAGACGATTCTGGAAAATTTTTGAACGACTATGTTGAAAATAAGATATTTGGAAAAGATCCTTTCGTTAGTATTGATGAAAGAGGGGTTGGAGAATTAATTAAAATTGCTACAGAACGAGGAAGGATGCAGAAAAAATCTCTTAAGTTAGGTATTTGCGGCGAACATGGAGGAGATCCAGCTAGTGTTGAATTTTGTGAAAAAGCTAAACTTAACTACGTTTCTTGTTCTCCCTACAGAGTTCCAATAGCTCGTTTGGCAGCAGCACAAGCTTTCTTAAAGAAAAAAAATTAAAATAAACCTTCTGTCTCACCTTTTTCATTTAACTTAATAGAATCTGCGGCTGGTACACTAGGAAGTCCAGGCATAGTCATAATCGAACCACATATAACAACAACAAATTCAGCGCCACTTGACAATTTAATTTCTCTAATTTGAAGAGTATGACCAGAAGGCGCACCTTTTAATTTAGGATCTGTAGAAAAACTATACTGAGTTTTAGCTATACATATTGGAAATTTTGCAAACCCAGAATCTTCAATTTCTTTTATTTGTTTTTTAATTTTATCATCCGCTTCGATACCTTGAGCTCCATACATTTCTTTAGCAATGGCTTCAATTTTTTTTATTATAGGAGAATCTGAATGGTATAAAAATTTAAAATTATCTTTTTTGGTTTTATTGCAAAGTTCAATTACTTTATTAGCAAGATCTCTAGTTCCTTCTCCTCCTTTTGCCCAATGAGTACATAGGCTTACTTTTATCCCAAGTTTTAAACAGTATTCTTCTATAATCTTAACTTCTTTATCAGTATCAGTAATAAAGTGATTTATAGCTACTGTAACTTCTAAACCAAATTTTTTAATGTTTTTAATGTGTCTTTCAAGATTTGGTAAACCTTTTTTTAACGATTCTATATCTTCTTTTTTTAAATCTTCTTTTTGTGCACCTCCATGCATTTTTAGAGCACGAACAGTAGCAACAAGAACAACACAGCTGGGCTTAATATTTGCTTTACGGCACTTAATATTTAAAAATTTTTCTGCGCCAAGATCTGCGCCAAAACCTGCTTCTGTTACAACATAATCAGATAATTTTAATGCAGTTTTTGTAGCTATAATTGAATTACAACCATGTGCAATATTCGCAAAAGGTCCTCCATGAATTATTGCAGGATTGTTTTCAAGTGTTTGTGTTACATTTGGTCTTATCGCATCTTTTAACAATACAGTCATAGGACCGTGTGCATTCAAATCTTTTGCATAAATTGACTTTCCTTCTTTTGTATAGGCAATAGTGATATTTCCAATTTTTTCTTCCAGTTCTTTTAAATTATTTGATAAACAAAAAATTGCCATTACTTCTGAAGCAACCGTAATATCAAAACCATCATCTCTTGGAATATTGTTTTTGAGTTTGCCAAGATTAATCTTTATATTTCTTAGAGCGCGATCATTTAAATCAACAACTCTTTTCCATACAATTTTTTCTATATCAATTTTTAATTTGTTTCCCCAATAAATATGATTATCGATTAAAGCTGATAGTAAATTATGAGCAGAAGTAATTGCGTGAAAGTCACCTGTAAAATGTAAATTAATTTGTTCCATCGGAACTACTTGCGCATAACCTCCTCCAGCAGCGCCCCCTTTCATACCAAAAGAAGGTCCTAAACTTGGCTCTCTTAAACAAACTATAGATTTTTTTCCAATTTTATTTAAACCGTCACATAATCCTACTGATGTAGTAGTTTTTCCTTCTCCAGCTGGAGTTGGAGTTATGGCTGTAACTAAAATTAAATTACTTTTTCTTTCACTTAATTTATCAATATAATCTAGATTTAGTTTTGCTATATGTCGACCCATAGGGCTGTAAGAAGCAGGGTCATCAGAAACGTTAACTTTTGCAAGCACGTCTTTAATAGGCCTCATTTTGGCTGCTCTAGCGATTTCAATATCGGGTTTTATCATGCTAATCGCACTCCTATATCTAAAAAATTATATTATGTATACAATTTATTTTTAAGGTCTTTCACAATATATTTGGGTTATATAAGATTATAAATATGCAAAAATATTCAATATTTAGTCTATTAAAAAATGCATTTAGCAACCATAAGAACTGGGAAGTCGCATGGAAAGATCCTGAACCTAAAAAAGAATACGATATTGTAATAGTAGGTGGAGGAGGTCACGGGCTTGCTACAGCATATTATTTAGCCAAAGAACACAATATTACAAATGTAGCAATTTTAGAAAAAGGTTGGATAGGAGGAGGTAATGTTGGAAGAAATACGACAATACTCAGATCTAATTATATGTGGGATGCTAATGGTCTTTTTTATGAATACGGAATGAAACTTTGGGAAAATTTATCAGAAGAATTAAATTATAATGTTATGTATTCGCCAAGAGGAATAATTAACTTAGCTCATTCTGATGCACAATTAAATGTATATGCTCGCAGAGGAAATTCAATGAGATTAAATGGAATTGACGCAGTAATGCTCAGTAGAGAAGAGTTAAAAAAAATGATTCCTTTTGCAGATTTTTCAAGCTCAGCACGATTTCCAATTTTTGGAGCTTTAATGCAACCACGAGGAGGAACAGCGAGACATGATGCTGTAGCGTGGGGATACGCAAGACAAGCGGACTCAATGGGAGTAGATATTATACAACATTGTGAAGTTACAGGATTTGAAATTAAAAATGGAAAAATACAAGCCGTTAATACATCTAGAGGAAATATTAAAACAAAAAAAATAGGATTATGTGTAGCCGGAAGTACTTCATTATTAGCAGAAAAACTAAATATGAAACTTCCTATAGAGTCACATGTTCTGCAAGCTTGTGTTTCTGAACCTGTAAAACCTTTTCTTGATCATGTTGTTACATTTGGTGCTGGACATTTCTATTGTAGCCAATCTGACAAAGGAGAAATGGTTATGGGCGGAGATCTAGATGGTTATAATAGCTATGCACAAAGAGGAAACCTTCCAACTTTACAACATGTATTGTCAGAAGGTGTTGCGATGTTTCCAAACCTAAGCAGATTAAAAATGTTAAGAACATGGGGAGGAATTATGGATATGTCTATGGATGGATCACCAATAATTGACAAGAGTCATATTGATGGACTTTATTTAAATTTTGGTTGGTGTTATGGAGGATTTAAAGCAACTCCTGTTTCGGGATTGACTTTTGCACATACTATTGCGCAAGATCGACCTCATAAATTGAATGAAAAATTTACTTTAAATAGATTTAATACTGGTCACCTTATTGATGAAAAAGGTGTTGGAACTAAAACTTGGATAGGTTAGCAAATGTTAGAAATTAAATGTCCTTATTGCGGAAAAAGATCTCAAAATGAATTTTCCTACGGAGGTGATGCCAGTGTTAAAAGACCAGATTTGGGAACAGAAATTTCAGACAATGATTGGGATAATTTTGTTTATAATAGAAAAAATCCTAAAGGAAAACATTCAGAGTATTGGCAACATGTGGCAGGTTGCAGACAATGGTTTAAAGCATTAAGAAATACAGCCACTCATGAAATTTTTAAAACTGCTAAAGTAAACGAAGAACTAGAATAATATGTCACAAAATTTTAGATTAGATAAAGCAGGATATATTAACAGAAATAAAAAAATTTCTTTTAAATTCAATGGAAAAAAATATTTTGGATATGAAGGAGATACATTAGCATCAGCTCTAATTGCTAATGGAATTCATTTAGTTGGAAGAAGTTTTAAGTACCATAGACCAAGAGGATTTATAGCTGCTGGTGTTGAAGAATCAAATGCGCAAGTTCAATTATATAGTGGAGCTAAAACGGAGCCAAATGCAGTCGCTACAACAGTCGAGTTAGTAGAAGGATTAGTTGCTAAAAGTCAAAATTGCTTTCCATCAGTTTTTTTTGATTTTGGGGCAATAAACAATTTCTTACATAAATTTTTTCCAGCTGGTTTTTATTATAAGACATTCAAGTGGCCAAAAAGCTTTTGGTATAAAATTTATGAGCCAATTATTAGAAAGGCAGCAGGTCTAGGTGTTGCTCCGTTAAAACCCGATCCCGATAGATATGAGCATAAATTTGAACATTGTGATATTTTAGTTGTTGGATCGGGACCGTCTGGCCTAGCCAGCGCACTAGCTGCAGCAAAAAATGGAGCAAGGGTTATTTTGACCGAGGACAAACCTAGATTTGGAGGAAGCTTATTAACAGATGAAGTTACTATAGGAAACAAAAAAGGAAAAGATTGGGCTGATGAAATAATAGTTCAATTAAAATCAAACCCTAACGTAATCATAAAAAATAGATCTCAAGTCTTCGGATATTACGACCATAATATGATGGTAATGCTTGAAAGAACAAAAGACCATATTGAGAATCCAAATAAATACAAACCAAGACAAAGACTTTGGTATATCAGAGCCAAGGAAGTTATTATTTCAACGGGGTCTCTAGAAAGGCCTTTAGTTTTTGGAAACAATGACAGACCAGGAATCATCTTAGCTTCAGCTGCAAAAGAATATATGAAAGTCTATGGAGTGCTTGTTGGAAAAAAACCAATAGTTTTTACAAATAATGATAGTGGATATGAGACAGCAATTGAGTTTAAAAAAAATGGAATAGATCCTCTAGTTTTGGATGTTAGATCAAATATTGAAAGTCCAGTTATCCAAGAAGCAAAAAATTTAAATATTAATATTAAATTTTCTTATGGCGTTGTTAATGCTTTAGGCTACAGAAAAGTGAATTCTGCAATAATAGGAAAACTTAATAAAGAGAAATCTGGATATGAAAAATTAGAAAATGTAAATTGTGATTGTATATGTGTTTCAGGTAATTGGACGCCAACAATTCATCTTTCTTCGCAATCCGGAAATAAATTAAAATTTAATGAAAAAGTTAATGCTTTTACTCCAAATGAATCAAAACAGAATGAAAGCACTGTAGGGTCGGCAAATGGAACGTTTACTCTAGAAAATTCATTAAAAGAAGGATTTACAAAAGGTTATGATCTATCAAAAAAGGTGACTGGAAAAGATATAAAAATCCCCACTCCTACTTGCAACGAAAGAAGTCACGGAATTCAAGATAAATTTTGGTGCATGCCTCTTCCTCCAAAAAAAAACTACAAACGATGTGTAGATTTTCAAAATGATGTTTATGTATCTGATATAGAATTAGCTATAAGGGAAGGATTTAGATCTATTGAACATGTTAAAAGATATACGACATTAGGAATGGCTACCGACCAAGGAAAAACAAGCAATCTAAATGGTTTGCAATTGGTTTCAAAAATTGAGAAAAAAATAATTCCTGAAGTCGGTCATACTACTTTTAGACCACCATATACACCCGTAACCATAGGAGCCATAGTAGGAAGAGAAGTAGGGAAACATTATCGTCCTACAAGAAAATCTCCAATACATACATGGCATGAAAAAAATAATGCTGTTTTCGTAGACGCTGGACTTTGGCTAAGACCCAGATATTACAAACAAGGTGATGAAAATTTGGCGGAAGCTGCAAAACGCGAAGCTAGAAACGTAAGAAATAATGTAGGCGTTTGTGATGTCACTTCTCTTGGAAAAATAGATATTAAAGGCCCAGATTCAGCGGAATTTTTAAATAGAGTGTATACAAATGCATGGATGAAGCTGCCAATTGGTAAAGCAAGATACGGAGTGATGTTACGCGAAGATGGAATGGTATTTGATGATGGTACTACCACTAGAATTTCTGAAAATCATTATCATATGACAACTACAACAGCACAAGCACCAAATGTTTTAGCCCACTTAGAATTTTATTTACAAGTAGTCTGGCCGGGATTAGATGTAAATGTAGTTTCAACAACAGAACAGTGGGCTGGCGCAGCTTTAGCAGGACCAAACTCAAGAGAATTACTAAAAAAACTTTTTCCAAACTTAGATGTTTCAAACGAATCTTTCCCATTTATGGGGTATAAAGAAAATGATTTATTTGGAGTTCCAGCAAGAATTTTTAGAATCTCATTTTCTGGTGAGCTTGCTTATGAAATAAATGTAGAGTCTGGTTATGGTGTTTTTATGTGGGAAAAAATAATGGAGTTAGGTAAGGAAATGGATATTGAACCATACGGAACTGAAGCTCTTTCTACTTTAAGAATAGAAATGGGCCATGTAGCTGGTTCTGAAATTGACGGAAGAACCATAGCATCAGATCTTTCTCTGGATGGAATGTTAAGTAAGAAAAAAGATTTTATAGGAAAAAGATCATTAAATAGAAAGGCTTTTATAGAGGATAATAGGGAAAAAATTGTTGGAGTTGTTCCAATTGACAAAAAAACAATGATCCCAGAAGGATCGCATTTAGTAAGCAATAGTGATGCGGAATTGCCAAATCTAAAATTAGGACATATATCAGCATCATGTTGGAGTGTTGAATATAACAACCCTTTTTCATTGGCTATACTAAAAAATGGAAAAAAAAGAATAGGAGAGAAACTTTATGCTCTTTCATCCCTTAAAAATAAAAGTATACCTGTAGAAATAGTTTCTTCCCATTATGTTGATCCTAAAGGAGAAAGAGTAAGATCATGACAGCTATATCACCATTAGAATCTATTCATAAAAAAGGTATTTTTGGAGATCACCACAAAAAGAACGAAAGTGATTTAATTCAAATTTCTGAAGTTAAAGCTTTAAAAATAGTTCAAGTTTTACAGTATAAAAAATCAACAACAATATTAAATAGCATTAAAGTAGACGAATTAGAATTACCTACAGAATCTGGAAAAGTTATATCAAATCAAAAAACACGTATTCTTTGGAGCGCTCCAAGAACCTGGATTGTTATGTCGAGTCAAGAAGATATTATTAATGAAATTAATAAAAAATGTAACGACAAAGATTTTGCAGTTACTGATATTTCTCATTCAAGATCTATAATTCAAATAAAAGGTGAACAAACAAAAGAAGTATTAAAAAAAGGAATCCCAATAAATTTTAATAAATTCAAAAAAAATGAGTGTGCTAGCACAGTCTTTAATGGGATTACTATAATAATTGATTTCATAGAGAAAAATCCTGATAAGTTTAATATTTTAACACTGAGAAGTTTTAGCGAATCTTTTTATCATCATATTACAGATGCTTCTTTAGAATTTGGTTATGCTGGTGTTTAATATTTATAATTTATTTGATAACTTCAGCCAAACACAGCCAGGCATTAACATCTTTACTAGCAATATAGTTTGATTTAAAAAATTCTTTAACATCCCAAGATTTATTTTTTTTTAATTCATTAATTTTTTTATCAAAGCCATACTCTTCATATATGCCTTCATTAATTGTAAAGCAGATTAAAGCTTTGTTTCTAGAGATTCTAATAAATTCATCTAGAGCTTGAGGTTTTACATGACCGAAAGTAAATGTTCCTACACACATTATTGCATCATAGGTATCATTTTTTACTTTGATTGGTTTATTTAAATCTACTTGATCAAGATTTTGATAATATCCTTGCGGAACTAAATCTAATAACTTTTTTGATAAATCCATTCCATCAATATTTAAATAATTGTATTTTTTTAATTCAATTCCAACAAGTCCAGTTCCACAACCTGCGTCTAATATTTTAATATTTTTATCTTGAGCATATTTTATAAATGTAGCCACCGTTTCTTTGGGACCAGTATAATCCCAATCAATCATGTCTTTGTCATATTTATTTTTAATACCCCATTCGTCATAATATTTCATGACTTCATCTGTAGTTTTTAGCTTATAAATAGGTATTTTATTTCCCACATCTTTTTGTGCCATAGGCAAATTTAACAATAATTTGTTATCTTAACAATTGT
>Ga0208764_10001341_pt1 | contig 15839 bp, 12 predicted proteins | sample ETNtaG_18_FD_185762 | JGI IMG/M metagenome (GOLD analysis project Ga0208764, IMG submission 185762) | Marine microbial and viral communities from oxygen minimum zone, Eastern Pacific Ocean - ETNP201302SV91 (SPAdes) (version 2) | ecosystem: Environmental > Aquatic > Marine > Oceanic ... | reverse complement strand
TTGATTCCTTCAAGCGTTCTTCGGGCTACATGCCCGGCGTCTCGCCACTGTTTGAGGTCCGATTCTTCCACCATGCGATAACCTCCTTAGCTGGAACAATTCCTTCTCTCAGCACCTCTATGCTTGCACAATCGGGTAAATCACAGACCGAATACCACGCTATCAACGTACTGGGTACCCCTCCGACCGTTTCTCCAGCCACTAAAGCCACCTCATGGCCTGCTTGACGCAGAGTTTCGGCTGCTGCTTCACAAGTTGCTGCAGGTGGTGTGCCGCTGATGTTGGCGGAGGTTGCAGTCAGTGGTCCACACGCTCGCAGCAGGGCTTTTGCAGTGGGATGAGCGACGACTCTTATGGCGATTTTGTTTGTACCTAGGCGCGCATCTAGGGGTTCCTTTGCGGGTAAGATGATAGTAAGCGAGCCCTCGGGAAATGAGGATAGAATCTCAGGGATGTCGTCAGTTAGCTCGACGAGGTTTGCAGCCTGTTCAAGGTCAACCACACCGACGCTCACCGGCATTTCACTGGGGCGTTTTTTGACGTTGTATAGATTATCCAGAGCAGCCGAGGTTAGTATGCAACCGAGAGCCGGCTGCGTCGATGTTGGATAGATAATGCATGCACCAGCGGAGACCAGAGCGAGGGCACTGTCAGAAATCGCTTGCTCCATTGTCCTCACTCAGCGGATATGCTTGCGGTTCGCCGGCGGCAGGGAATCCTTGTGCGCCACAATCGATCCGACATGTAGATCGATATTGGATTGGTGAGTGTGGCGCTGGGAGATTCGCAGAAGTTCACGGATTCCCTGAACGAGGTTGAGAATTGGAATCAGGAAGACCAACTTGCGTGCAGCGCGTTGGTCCCACATCTCGCTGGTCATCTCTGAGCCGTCTTCAGCCAGCACTGCTAGGCCGAACATGCGCTGACCTAGAGAGCGTGAAAGCCACAATCCAGTCCAGCGCCAGTAAAGCCAGTGGCTGACAAGGAGAATGGCGACCATTGCGAGGGCGTGGTGGAACGATGAGGAAGCCCAAAGTGTGAGGTTCCAAGCATTCATGATTTGCCAACGAGTTGCTACCATCAAAATGGTTGTGACGATGACTACATCGACGCTCAATGCAGCGGTTCTGCGAACTCCCGATGCTAGAATCGTGCCTTCAGGAACAGGCCAATGGCCACCTTCTTCTGCGCTCAATATCTGCTTCGCGAGAGTGCCGCCGCTCTGCAGTGAGATGGGTGAGTCGTGGTCAGCCATGTGCTTCCTCAAGCCATTCCGAGAATGTGCCACGCCTCAAGGTTACGACTGCGGATATGTGCCAGCCAGGCGCCCCAAGTCTCATCGTTGCGCAGAGTGTCAGGGTCACCGATGACAATGAGCCCGCGCCTCGCTCTAGTTAGGGCGACATTGAGGCGGCGCGGGTCGGCGAGGAATCCGACGTTCCCGTCGGGATTTGAGCGTACGCAGGAGAAGATGATGACCTCTTTCTCGCGGCCTTGGTAACCGTCTACAGTACGTACTTCGACGGCTTCATTGCGTTCAGGAATAGCGTCGCGGATAGCTCTAACCTGACCTGCATAGGGGGTGATTATGCCGATGTCTGAGTGTTGTAGCTCGCCCGCTTCGAGGAGGCCTTCGAGAATGCGGGCGACCCATCCGGCCTCGGCTGGATTTTCCTTCGAAGCGCCATCGGGTGAGAGAAGCTCGTCACCATTGACTGGAAGGAATGCGATCGGTACCTCCCAATCATTCCAGAGAAGTCCTGCCGGATTGGGTCGTTCAGCGGCTTGGACACCGTCAATTAGGCGGCCATCGTAGAAGGTCTGGTTGGGAAATTGCGAGATGGCCGGGTGCATTCGGTATTGGGTATTGAGTAGAATTGGCTCAATGCCCATGGCGACGAGACGCTCGAAGAGGGAGCGGCGCAGTCCTCCGTTTTCAGCGCGGCGACTGATGACTGTAGGTGGTAATTGTTGATGATCTCCGACTAGGACAATTTGCCTCGCGCCACGAACCAAGGGGACAAGACTGGCAGGCTCAGTGGCTTGGGTCGCTTCGTCTAGGAGAACTCGCGAAAAGCGGCGTCCGTCAAGCAATTGATGGCCGACGCCGATGCAGGTACAGCAGAGAACTTGCGCGCGTTCGAGAATATCGTCGCGCATCTGACGTTCGATACGACGCACCTCCTTCCAGCCACGATTCAAATCACGGTGCGCCAAACCCTTCTCTTTGCCTTTCATTCCAGAGATGCGCCGCGCTAATTTCTCATTGAGTTCGAGATGCTCCTCTAGGTCGCGGCGAAGTGGATGTCCTTCCATCTGTGCATCGACTGTTGCCTCACGCAATGACTCGCGGACCTTAACCGGCTGCCCGAGTCTGACTGCGCGAACTCCAAGCCCGAGCAATCCCTCAAGCAGATTGTCGACCGCGACATTCGAATCAGCGACGGCGAGAATCGTTCCGACCTCCTGACTAGACCAAGATTGTAAGATTCTGACAGCGGTGTAGGTTTTGCCGGTCCCCGGCGGTCCCTGGATAAGTGTCAAGCGTTGATTTACTGCAGCTTCACAAGCAGTTGTTTGAGATTCATTCAGATCATCTGGTCGGCTCGCAGGGCGTCGATTAGCACCTCCAAGTTCCGGCCCTAATCCAGCGGTTCCTATTGGGTCATGGACAGTTCCAAGGAGGAGGTCTCGAAGGGGTGCCCCTCCTTCCTCTTCGAAGAGTGAATTGAGGGCGTCCCGCATCCTATCGAATGCGACTTTATTCGCGGCGCGATCCATCCTCCAGAATCCGCTGCGAAGACCGCTTGGCAATTCTGGCAGAACGATACGAATCCGATTTCGCGAGCGGTCAGAAACAATCGCTTCGATGGGCTTCTCACCAACAGGATCACCGCGACTCAACATCACGATGTCACCCTGACGGAAGCGATGTGAACCCATGTTGGCGCGCCCATCGAGTTCCAGCTTGACGATTCGCTGCCCGAATAACCAGCCATCCGGGCGAGCCCTCAGGTCGAAAAGCGCAAGTCCATGTGCAGCGAGTTTTGCCCTCGACCAATTCCGTAAACGCTCTTCGGTCGCGTCTAATTCATCATCCAATTCCCATTGAATCAGCCGCATGTATGCTTCGTGATGATCCTGACTGCGAGTAAACCTCGCTGCAAGCCCACCATCCGAGTCCACATCCACCCTGCGCGGCCGGCGACACATCACGTTTCGCCGAGTTAGAGAAAATACTGAGTCTGAAGTTCGCCGTTTACAACGGCGGGTGAGGGTTATACGCGGAACACGGCCGAACGCCCTCGTCTGTAGAGGTCCGGTCATGGTATTTGACAAGTTCAAGAACTGGCGTAAGGGGGCAGCCGGACCGACTGTTGAATGCCCCCTGTGTCACACATTGAATCCTGAGGATTCGATACAGTGCTCCCAATGTATGTACCAATTGGGCAAGGCTGCATTCGAGCAGGTAGCTTCTATCGATGACAAAGAAGCAGGTTCTCTTTTCGACGAATTGCTAGCCGATTTTGATGAAGATGAAGAGGATGAGGTCATCGATTGGTCGAAGGGTACTTTCACCATGGATGATGTCACAATCGATGTCGAACAATATGGCAAGGGCGACGGAATCAAAGTCAGTGGAAACCCGACTTTTGCGATGACTGTAGATCATCCCGATCCGGTCGACGAAGAAGAGGGAGACTACGAACTTACTGCGGCGGATGCTCCGGCTTTTGCCACCAAATTTGAGATGCCGGAGAGCGAGCCTGAGCCCCTTGAAGAAGTTCCATCTCAGCAGATTGAACTCATTCAACCGACTGCTGAATCGGCTGAGAATGTTGAGGTCGTTGCCGCCGATGCGATCCCTGATCGAAATGGCTCTTTTTCCGAGCCAGCGCCGGCAGCGGAGAAACCCGCTCCTTCGGTTGAGGAATCACCGGAGATAGAGCCTGAGGTTGAGTCCGAGCCCGAGAATGCCAAGGAAGAATCAGAAGTTGAACCTGAGGTGGCTGTCGAGACGCAGGTCGAATCAACAGAGATTACCGAGAAATCATTACTCTTGTTGAAGAAGGTCGAATTGGTAGAAATGGCCGAGGCAGAAGGCCTCTCACCATCCGGAACCAAGGCCGAACTCGCTGCTAGAATTATTGCCGGCCCTCAGGAAATTGAGGAAGTTGCCGAGCCGGTGCCTGAGCCGAAGTCTGAGGCAGAACCAGTGCCAAAACCAGCTCCTCAACCTCCGATTGTGGTTCCTGCCGCACCTGCGGGAATGCCCCCACCTCCAAATCCAACCGTCGCCAAAAGTGTCGATCCAATGGATGCGGCCTTCGATGGTGGAGCGAGTCCACCACGAATCCCGCGAATACCGAAAATTCCGACAATGCCTCACATCGCTCAGGCCAATGAGGCTCTGGATATGCCGGAAAACAATGGATTTTGGCCGTGGCCGCAACAGGAAGAATGGCCGAATAGAGAAGTCGCTCTGAAGATTAAGGAAGCGATGGAGGAGGCCAAGCGCAAAAATGTGGCACAGGTGATGGTTCTTCTCGATGAGGTCGGGCCTCACTTGGGTGACCGGACCAAATTGCTCTATCCAATCGGCGCGTTATTGCAGAGAGTTGGACGGGCTTCGGCCGTCGACCAGATGATTGCTGCAGCTGTCGAGTCCGAGCCCGATGACAAAGACGTGCAGGCGGCGAAGGCCAAATTGCGACCCTGAAATTACTCGAATTCTGATGATTCGTTTAGCCGCAGCCGTAATGCGGGTGCGTGCCAGCGCAGTCGATATGCAACTGCGCGCGACGACGACCATTATGGTCGACGATGAGCTCGTAATGCGCCCGGCGAACACCACTTACACCCGCGATTTGCTCGAGGCTTTCGAAGAGACTTGGCCCGAGGTTAGCAGGGCTATGCCGTGGATTCTCCCTGAGAATGAAATCGAGCCACAGATAGCCGATTTTCTCGATGAAACCGAGCGTACTGGGCGCGTTGGTCGAATGCATCACTGGGTATTGATTCGGCCGTGGGATGAAGCGGTCTTGGGCTTGCTTGGATTCGACCGCATCACTCGCTCGGCCGAGGCCGAGTGGAATCTCGGATATTGGGTCAGATCTTCTGAGCAGCGCAGGGGTGTGGCAGGTCGCGCAATCGAAGCCGCACTGCGCTGGCTTGGCGACCTTGAGACGGTATCCGTCGAACTCAAGGTCGACCCGAATAATGCGCCTGGAAAGCGAACCGTTGAGCGCACTGTGAGACAATGGGGAGGTAGTCGCTGCGTGACGGGAGATTCAGCGATAACCGTCGCAGGAGTCCGTACTCCTCACGAGTGTCATCTCATCTCAATTGGTCCTGATACCGGCCCTCTATGAGGGCCGTTGAAGACGCGACCATTCAAAACAGGCCGTAAGTTCGGCAGACCTGCCCATAGGGCAGGTGACAGCGATGTCGGTCAATCACAGGCAACGTCTTCCAGACATTGACCCGGAGGAGACAGACGAGTGGTTGGAAGCCCTTCGTTCGGTCGTCGATGCTCATGGAATCGAGCGAGCTCGTATGCTACTTCACGAGGTTATGGCGGAGTCAATTGACCTCGATGTCGAGATTGCTCCAATCGCCCAGACACCTTACGTCAACACAATTTCTTGGGATCAGCAACCACCTTACCCTGGCGACCTAAAGACCGAGCGAGAAATCCTAAATTCGATTCTCTGGAACTCCGCAGTCATCGTCTCTGATGCTAATCGCCGCATCGACGGGATCGGTGGACATATCTCGACTTACGCCTCATCGGCAACCCTCTACGAGGTGGGTTTCAATCACGTTTTCCGCGGTAAGGATAGCAACGGAATCGGCGACGCTCTCTACATCCAGGGTCATGGTAGCCCGGGTATTTACGCTCGAGCTTTCCTTGAGGGACGTCTTACCCGAGAGCAATTGGCAAACTTCCGTCAGGAAGCCTTCGTAGACGGGCTCTCATCTTACCCACATCCTCGACTGATGTCCGAGTTCTGGGAGTACCCAACGGTATCGATGGGGCTCGGCCCACTCTCAGCAGTGATGCACGCACGCTTCTGGAAGTACCTGCACAATCGAGGACTCGCAGACACCTCTGAATCCACTATCTTCAGTTTCCTAGGCGACGGCGAGATGGATGAACCAGAAGCAATAGCTGCGATAGCCGTCGCTGGCCGCGAGAAACTCGACAATCTAATCACCATCGTCAATTGCAATCTGCAAAGACTGGATGGCCCGGTTCGTGGAAATGCAAAGATTGTGCAAGAGCTTGAAGGGCTCTATCGCGGAGCCGGCTGGGACGTTTTCAAGGTCCTCTGGGATTCGAATTGGGACCGGCTCTTAGCCCAAGACGCAACAGGAGCCCTACTCGCACGCTTCGAATCGATTACCGATGGCGACTTCCAGCGCATGAGTATACTCGAACCCGCCGAATTCCGTACAGAATTCTTCACTGGCAATCCCGAACTTGATGCCCTCGGAGCCTCTCTTACCGATGCCCAAATCGGCCAATTGCGCCGCGGCGGCCACGACCCAATCAAGGTCTGGGCCGCCTACCACGCAGCAAAACAATCCGACAAGCCAGCCGTCATACTTGCACACACCGTCAAAGGCTGGGGAATCGACTCCTTCGAAGGAAGGAACACTACTCACCAGAAGAAGAAAATGAGTCTCGAGGACCTCACGCAATACCGTGACGACCTCGGTATTCCAATCCCTGATGAGAACCTCCAAGACGATCCCTTCCACCAATTCGAGGAGGATAGTGAAGCCCTAGCATACCTGCACGAACGACGCACTCAACTCGGCGGTTACCTGCCTGAGCGCAGAGCCCCACCGATTGAGCAAAACCTCCCTGGTGAGGAGACTTACTCCGCTTTCGACGAGGGCACGTCCGAAGGCCAGAAGGTCTCCACCACCATGGTCTTCGTTCGTCTTCTGCGAAATTTGATGAAATCGGAAATTGGAGAGCTGGTGGTACCGATTATCCCAGATGAGGGGCGAACTTTCGGAATGGATCCGTTGTTCAGCGAGTTCGGAATCTACTCTTCTTTCGGTCAGCAATACACTCCTGTTGACCACAAAATGCTGATGAATTACAAGGAATCGACAAGCGGCCAAATTCTTGAGGAAGGAATTTCAGAGGCCAACTCCATCGCTTCTTGGATAGCCAGTGCAACCTCATACGCCCACGCCGGAACGCCTACGCTTCCATTCTATGTGTTCTACTCGATGTTTGGATTCCAGCGGGTTAACGACCAGATTTGGCAGGCAGCTGACGCGCGATCTCGTGGCTTCTTGATGGGTGCCACAGCTGGCCGAACCACTCTCAATGGCGAGGGATTGCAGCATCAGGACGGTCATTCGCTGCTTCACGCCAGCACCGTACCATCCTGCCGCGCTTGGGATCCTGCTTACGCTTACGAATTGGCGACAATCATCCAGCATGGTATCGATGAGATGTGGGGGCAGGGGCAGGATGTTTTCCATTACGTTATGCTGTATAATCAGAATGAGCAACAGCCGGCAAAGCCGGCTGGGATCGATGCGGATTTGATTCGCGGCGCTTATCGGTTGAGTGAGGCTAGCGCCGGAGACGGCCCGATGATCCGTTTGCTTGGCTCCGGACCGATTCTCTCGCATGTGCAAGAGGCGGCTGAGATACTAGCTGGCCGCGGTGTCAGAGCGGAAATCTGGTCTGTTCCTTCTTACGGCGAATTGCGCCGAGCCGGGCTTGCGGCCGAGCGAGCAACTCGTCTCGACCCACAGAATCCGCAGAGCGCTTTCGTCGCCGAGTGCTTCGGCGACGAGACGACGACGGTGGCCGCCTCCGACTACATCGCAGCGGTTCCTGAGATGATTCAGCGTTGGATTGGCGGACGATACGTCGTGCTGGGCACCGATGGTTATGGCCGCTCAGACACGCGAGATTCTCTGCGTCGCTTCTTCGAGATTGATACTGCGAGCATCGTCGTAGCAGCACTCTCAGCTCTTGAGCAGGACGGATCGATGGATGCTGGGACGACTGCGGCTGCTGCCAAGGAACTCGGTGTGGCCAACACACGTTACGACAAGACTGAGTGATTGAAATGGGCAAAATCATCGACACGTTCAGAGTCGCTTGGAGATTTTTCGCAGGCCTCGCGATGATTACAAAATTCATCCGCCGCCTTCGAAAATGACGACAATCGAAATCGCTCTACTCAGAGCATGTTCAGAGCGTAATTGTACGCAAGCGCCTCACCAATCGTGACCCAATCCGGTGTAGAACCATCGACCCAATCATATCGATGTCCAGGAATCAACCTCCAATTGGAATCAAGCTCACGAAGAAGCCCCCGCGCGAATAGCAGAGAGGCTGTTTGAGCAGCGGGGTCAGAGCCGGGCAGGTCAACCCTGCCCGAACCCGCAGTAAACAGCAAATCGCCCGCATGATACACTCCATGACCGTGGAGTGTGCAGTGACCAGGCGCGTGGCCCGGGGAGTGTGTAACGGCGAGTGAGATGCCACCGGCTGACCATTCGATAGTCGAATTCGATTCGTGACTCCACTGATGCGTCAGCGAAATTCTTCCGAAGACGACACGCGCAAGCAGTGACTCGTTAATCGACTCAGAGTGCCCCCAAACTTCCACCTCTGGAACGAGCTCGAGCATCCGCGCGAATCCAGCAGTGTGATCGCGGTGCGTGTGCGTGTAGAGTAGGTGGGTCGGGCGTAGGCCTTGTTGTTCAAGCGCCTCAACCCAGCGGTCGGAATCGAATGGATCAGTGATTGCGACGATTCCGTTTTCTCTATCGATCCACGCTGTGTTCATGTTCATGTATGCGCCCATCTGGGTTACCCAGACTTCGATGCCGGCCTCATCGATGTGTATGTCGAACTCTCCGTCGGCAAGCATTGAGTCTGGCGAGAGGCTTCTCTCGCATAGCGATGGCGATTACCGCTGAGTGGATGAGGGACGCTAACCGTCGGAATTTACCCATTTTTTCGGGGGTGCATTGAAAGCGAGACGGCATGACGCTTGCGCATGGCGCGAATGCCTGCTTCACCAACCTTCGCGGCGGGCGATTCGCTCGGCCTGCTGCTTAGCTTGGGAGCCTGAGAGGGCTCCCATTTCGAATGGGGTGAAGATGATGGCATACGATTCACAAGATATCGAGACGCGCTGGCAGTCACGCTGGCAAGAGGCGCGCTTGTTTGAAGCGGAAGTCGATGACTCACGTCCGAAGTTCTACTGCCTCGAAATGTTCCCATACCCCTCTGGCTCCATGCACATGGGTCATGTACGCAACTACTCCATTGGCGATGCTATGGCTCGCTTCCAACGCTTGATGGGCAAGAATGTCCTCTATCCGATGGGCTACGATTCCTTCGGGATGCCCGCCGAGAATGCTGCGAAGAAGGAAGGCGGACATCCGCACTCAGTGACGGAGCGTAACATCGTGATGATACGTGCTGATCAGGAAAGGATGGGATATTCGTACGATTGGCGAAGGACGTTCGCTACGTCGACACCCGAGTATTATCGCTGGAATCAGGAACTTTTCCTTCGTTTCAATGAGGCTGGGTTGGTTGAGAGACGCTTTGCTCCAGTCAATTGGTGCGACGATTGTGATACTGTACTTGCCAATGAGCAGGTGAAGAATAATCGCTGCTGGCGATGTGGTCTCGAGGTCGTTCAGAAGGACATGGCTCAGTGGTTCCTCCGCATGACTGAGTACGCTGATGAGTTGCTCGATGAATTGGACCACATCGAGTTCCCTGAGAATGTGAAAGCGATGCAGCGCAACTGGATTGGACGATCTCATGGCGCTCAAATCGAGTTTCCTGTTGCTGGTGAAGTTGATGGTGAGAGCGCCATTATCGGGGCATTCACTACACGCCCCGACACGATTTTTGGTGTGACTTTCGTGACACTCTCACCCGAGCATCCGCTTTGCGAGCCTCTTGTTGCCGGGACTGAGTATGAGGCTGGATGGCGAACTCTTGCTGATGAGTGCGCCAAGCTATCCGAGTTCGAGCGAATCAACATGCTGAAGGAAAAGAAGGGTGTTCCACTCGGTCGCTCTGCAATCAATCCACTGACCGGCGAAGAGATTCCAATCTACGCTGGCAACTTCGTTGTCGCCAGTTACGGAACTGGAGCTGTGATGGCCGTACCTGGTCACGATCAGCGCGATTACGACTTTGCCAAGAAATACGATATTCCAGTGAAGCCAGTTTTGTCTCGACGCGAGGGCGGTGAGGGCGTTGAGGAGAATCCCGTTTTCGATGGTCTAGGTTGGATGATTAATTCGACACGGGCTGAGTTTGATGGGCTATTTGGTGACGAAGCGAAGGCTGCGGTGATTTCTGCGCTGGAGGCTGAGGGAACCGGACAGGGCACCGTTCAGTATCGGCTCAAGGATTGGCTGCTAAGCCGACAGCGCTTCTGGGGCACGCCGATTCCAATGCTTCACTGCGAGGCGTGTGGAGTTGTGCCAGTGCCTTACGACCAACTCCCTGTCGAATTACCTCTCGATGTTACTTTCAGTTGGGAGGAGAGTGGTAATCCCCTCGCGGCTAGCGAATCATTCCTCTCCGCAACATGTCCGCAGTGCAACGGTCCCGCTCGTCGCGAGACTGATACTATGGACACTTTTTACGATTCATCTTGGTATTTCCTACGCTTCGCAGATTCTGCAAACGACGCGCAGGCTTTCGACCGCTCAGCGGTTGATTACTGGCTGGATGGCGGCGTAGACCTCTACATTGGAGGAATCGAACACGCCGTTATGCATCTCTTGTATGCCCGCTTCTTCACCAAGGCGACGCGCGCTCTCGGCATGAATTCGATCGGCGAGCCTTTCGGGCGCTTAGTCTGCCAAGGCATGCTCAACGCGCCCGCCCCGTTCTGTTCTGATTGCAATACGGAGTACCATATCGAGAATTTCGGAGGCGATTGTCCGACGTGCGGAGCAGGTTTGAGTACGCGTTCGGCAAAGATGAGCAAGAGTCTCGGAAATACGGTTAGTCCGGGCGAAATGGTAGGGAAATTCGGAGCTGATACGGTTCGTCTTTTCATTCTCTTCGGAGCTAATCCGGAGGCTGGGATGGACTGGTCTGACAATGCAGTTTTGGCTAACTACAAACAACTCTGTTCGATAATTGACGCCTTCAATACAGGCAATGCGCTGGAAGATGCACCAGGTCCTATGGATGAATGGTTACTGGCTCGCCTGCGTGCGAATCAGACACGATGGCACGCTTGTATGGATGATGTGAGTCTACGCGAGGGAGTTATGGCGAGCCATTTCGAGATGCTTGCTGATTGGCAATGGTATTTGCGACGTGGAGGCGCTGATCGGGCTACTGCGCGGCGCTTTTTGGCTGGATGGGCTCCTATGTTAGCTCCGGCCACACCTCACATCGCAGAGGAATTCTGGGCTGAACTTGGGATGGATGAGATGCTCGCGAGTCATGATATGGAATTCGATTCTGCTTCCGCTGATTTGGCTGGCGATTCTTCGTCTGATGTTGCCGTGCTCGCGCGAGAGGCTTACTTGCGCGGAGTGATCGAGTCTGGACGCAATCTGCGTGGGTTGGCCGAACGTCACTCGGACGCACCAATTACTAGAGTTGTGATTCAGACTGCTGCCGCTTGGAAGGGCGAGTTGGCACGTGAAGCGGTCGGCTTGGCTGCTAGTGAATTTGATTTCAAGCGTCAGGGCCAAGAACATCTCAAATCTCTATCGATATTTGCTCAAGAGGCTCTTCGAGGAGAGATTTTCCAGACTTGGATGGCCCTATCGATGGGATCGAAGAAGCGTCGAGGCAGAATTCACACTTGGTCCGACGGCGAGAAGCAATTGGTGATGAGCGGCTTGGCTGAGAACGACGTAATCAATGCGGCTGCAGATTTCATCGCCGCCGCTCTCGATGTCGAATCGGTCGTAGCTTACCCGGTTGGCGAAGGCGAGGATGTCGGTGGTAAGGCGAGGGTCGCCTTCCCGCTCGAACCTGGTATCGCATTCGTATGAGGTTCGGTGTTGATTCTAATGACAGCAAGCTCTCAATCAATCGTTCTAATCGATGGATTCTGTCCGGTTTGCACTGGCTGGGCGGCATTTATCGGCAAGCGCGACAAGGCAGGTCGTATCTCCATTGTCGCGCAGGAGACGCCCGAGGGAGAGGCTCTCTTAGTCGAGCGTCCACCAGCTCTCGCCGACCTTGATTCGGTCTTCTTAATCGATGAATCCGGCCGCTGGTTTGCCCGATCATCAGCAGTCATCCACATACTTCTCCAACTCCCACTCCTATACCGGTTGGGCGCCATTATCTGGTTGGTTCCGCGCCCATTGCGCGATGCAGTCTACGACATTTACGCCCGCAATCGTAAGCGTCAGATTTGATATTCAGTAACCAACTTAGTCTCTTCACGCTATACATTCGGCTAGTCAATTCCTCCACTTACAGCGCGAGGGTTCATGGGCGGCCGGTCGGTGGCTCATCGCGTTGAGTGAGAATAAGGAAGGCGGCGGCCGCCGTAGAAGACGTCGGTCGCGAAAGAAGTCGACCAACGGAGCGAAACCGCGACCGTGGTCAGAAGGAGATCCCGAAGCTGTCGAGCGTGCGCTATCCCGCTTCAAGCAGTCTCCACCTCCAATGGGAATGCCTGCCAATATCGACCCTCCTCCTGCAGAGAAACCACTCCGTTGGCGGACTAACGCAGTGCCGAAGAAAATCCAGAAACAGGTTGGTGAAATCGTGTGCCGACCTGGTGAATTCGGATTCCTTCCAGAGCAGCGGGTGAATGAAATTAGAAGTGAAATAGAGGACTTCCCGATTACTATTGAACAAGCCCTATCGCTTCGTGGTGCGCTGAATCAGGAGAAATCAGTTCACTCCCATGGACGCCTTATGCGAAATGCAAATCAGCTCCGCCGCCGCTACGAAAACGGCGAGGGAGTTCTCACTTTGGCAAAGCGCTTTGATGCACCTCCTGTCAATACGTTCCGTGCAATTTTGACCGGCCGAGGGTGGTCGAAAAATAGGATCAAGGAGACGCTGAAGAATCCAGCTCGTATGAGCGAGCGAGACCATCAAGAGTTCGCCAAGGCTGAGGAGGCCGACAAGGTTAGTTCAGTGAACCAAAGCGAAACTCAGACTGCTGCTGAGGTGTTTGAGGACATTCTCTGCGCCCACTTCGACTTCCTCGACATACGATTTCGCCGCCAAGAGGAATTGCTCAAGGAGCAAAAGCAATCAGAGGGTCGAGCAATAGTTACTCCTGATCTTCTTCTTCTCGACGATCTTCGAATCAATGGTGTGCCTTGCGCTTGGATTGATGCCAAGCATTTCTTCGGTGCTGATTTACGATTCCCGCGCAAGAAAACTCAGAAACAGGTCGACCGTTATGTCAACGAGTATGGACAGGGGGCTATTGTCTATCGCCATGGCTTCACTGAGTCATTGAAATTGAATGGTGCAATTTTGCTGGATGCTAGCCCGTTGGATTTGACCCCGCTAGCTGAGTTTCACGAGAAGCGGGCCGGTGGACGGCACTCCTGATTCCCAACTCTTGTTGGTAATCAGGCTGTTTGACCAATTCTAGTCAGGGTCGATTCGAGACCTTCTTTATCGAGCTCTGCGAGCAGCGATTCGAGTTGCTGCGAGCCAGTTATATCACGAGGTACGATGGCAATACTCTCGCCGAGCATGCACAATAGAACCGCTGTCTGTGTTGCTAGGCCGGCGCGCTCACTGGCATTCTGCCCGGACTCGAGGAGGGTTGCGCGAGCTGCATCGTTGATGAGGCGTGAATCACTTGCGAATGCCTCTGCTGAATCTAGTAATTCCTTCCAGCGCGAGACGTCCCATTCTCCCTCAGAAAGGAAATCCATCTGAGTCTTACCCGCCTCGCTAATCAATCGTTTCCAATCTGGATTATTGATGTATTCAGACGTATGTCGGCCCGGGCTTGAGCGCCATGCGAGAACCACTGGTGTTCCTTCACTCCAACCTTCAGCTCGGCCTGGGCCATTATCCAGTTTTTCTCCATAGTATGGTGAACCGGGTACGAGTCGTCGCTCGACACCACCGGCTGCGAGCGCAGTGACATCTCCAAGTCCAGTTGAATTAGCTCGCTCGATCTTGTGTGCGATCATATACGAACGGCGCAAACTCTCCTCATGTGGTAGCCCCAAAGCTCTCTGAAAAGCAGCGGCAGCCGCCACGGCGCCTGCAGCTGACATACCGAATCCCTGCGAGGATGGCAAATGATTGCGAATGGAAATATCCCAACTCATCTCGCTAAATTCAGTGATTTCGGCCTTTAGCAGGTCGAGGACCTGCTGAAACATCCGCGTATCACCGTCGCCATCGAGAAATCTCACGCGCAATGAATAGTCTCCCGATTCACCACGAGCAACAGCCTCTGAGCCATCTTCTAAACACAAGCCAGCTCCGCGGCTGCCCTGTCGAATTGGGTCATCATCGAGGTCCTCGACTGTGAATAGCAGCGTCACGTGACCGCCGCAGGTCCCTCGGCCGAGCACCGTTGCCATGCAACCTCATCTCCGAGGCGATGCAAGAAGCCTGCGCCGGCTTCAAAGGGCCGCAGCGAGGTCCTCGCCGAGTGAATTGAAAGTCGCCGAGAGAGAAGCAGAAGCCATCTTCAGCGCTGTCTGTGGGTCCATCGAGCCATCTGTCTCGAAGCTGAATACGTAATCTCCAGGAACTTCCTCGATGGTGATAGCTTCCTTGAAATCACCCGTCTTCTCAGTTCCATCGCCAACGTGGTAGAGTTCCTTGATGAGGGTCTCAACCTTGGCAAAATCCTCGAGGCGTCCGTCTTTGTCGAAATCCTTGGCCGTAATAGTGAGGTCGAGTCCCCACAGAATCTTGGCCTTGCTCTTGTTGTTGAGAACACCGATCTGGCGTGGCATGAAGCTGACGCCACAAACTGGTGACCACTTCGCATGCTGGCTGCCGCGCCCCATCACTGCGGTGGCGTAGAACTCGAGCATTTGTCCCTTGTACAGTTTGGTAATCGGAATCGATCGGTAGTGCTCAGGAATCTCAAGGCTCTCGTCACCGAGATAGATCATGTCACCAGCGGTGACGGTAATTCCCTCAGGGCTGCCGAATGCCTTGCAAGTGTAAATCATATTGCAGGAAGGGCAACCACGGTCTTCGGGAACGAGATCCTTGCAGTTAGGGCAAGTTTCCTGATAGTGAAATTGCTCGTGGTTGGTTGGGATTGGCACCATTGCGAGGCGCTGAGCAATCATCTCATCGGGTAGAGCGCCGTTAGTCTCCCAAACGGTGAAGTCCACTCCTTCCTTCTCCAACTTCTTCTCACACTGATTACAACCAGATCCACCCGCGGATTCACGAGCTGCGGCTGCTGGATTCAGGTGGCTGCATGATAGGCAGAGGTCGAATGATCCCATCTGGAATCGGACGACCTCGATGGCCATCTTTGGTGTATCTGACATGAGAGTTCGGCGCAGAGCATTTGCAAAAGCGCGGTCGCTGTCCTTGAGCAAGATTTTGATATTCTCTGGCCCTTCTTCGATTACTTCCATCTTTACCATTTCAATCACCTCAGACCCTGCGGCCCCTTCGTCCGCCCTTCTTCTTGGTCCCATCTGTAGGGATGGGAGTGACGTCCTCGATGCGGGTAATCTGTACGCCTGCACGAGTCAGAGCACGGATTGCCGCAGTGGCGCCAGGAGCACTATGGGAGCGGTTTCCACCGGCACCGCGATACTTCACGATGACTTGGTCGAATTCTTTCTCTGAGAGCATCTCAGCAATGCGCTCGGCGGCGCGGGTTGCT
>Ga0208764_10001334_pt1 | contig 15891 bp, 14 predicted proteins | sample ETNtaG_18_FD_185762 | JGI IMG/M metagenome (GOLD analysis project Ga0208764, IMG submission 185762) | Marine microbial and viral communities from oxygen minimum zone, Eastern Pacific Ocean - ETNP201302SV91 (SPAdes) (version 2) | ecosystem: Environmental > Aquatic > Marine > Oceanic ... | reverse complement strand
CAACCTGGGCGACCATATCCCCACCTGCTTTCCCACGAAGGTTCATCTTCCGCTGAAGGTTGCCAAAGAACAAAATCTAAGGGGTCACGCTTCTTGGGATCATCAGGGTAGCCCCCACGTTCCGCTGCTAGTTCCAGCATCGTCTCTCGGTCGAGCCCACTCAACGATCCGAAACTTTCGAATGTACTGACCTCAAAGAAAACAGATCCCTCTACCTCATATGCGTGGCCGCTTGACAAAACTTGTCCGATAAACTTCCGAATTTCTGCAATTGCTGAGGTAGCTCGCGGTTCAGACCATGAGGGAAGCATCCCTAGGGAACGCATATCATCATCGAATCTAGCAGTTTCTTTGGCGGCAAGATCAAGGTAATGGACCCCCAGTTCTCTAGCTTTTCGTAAAATGTCATCATCTACATCGGTAACGTTTCGAACGCACCGTGTTTCATGGCCTATATCTCGCAGGCGCCGCTGCAAAACGTCATAGGTTAAATATGTAGCTGCATGCCCAATGTGCGTAGCGTCATATGGAGTAATACCACAGGTATAGATGTTCACTATGTGATCAGGTTCAAATGGAACGACTTCTCTTCTTACAGTGTCATAAAGTCGCATTGAATTTTTCTCCATTGAACAATCGAAAGTACTAGACCAATTTTAGCCCTAAGGCGAAGTAGATTTGGAGTTTAGTAATTGCAAGAAGTTACTCTAAGCCAGTTATGCGAACTGATGATCTCGTTTTATACAGTCGATTTAGTTGCAAAAGGACAGCGGTAAATGCTTCTACTGGAGCGGCATTCGCCAAACTTCCGCAATCAAGCCCCCGAAGGTTTGGCATTCTTTCAACAATCTCTATCGTTTCCGCGATGGAATCTTTTTCGTCAGCACATACAAGTACATCGCCCTCCATATTGTTCTCAATTTCTCCAAGTTCCTTCGCTGGAAGATGCTGGAAAGCCATTGATACCCTCGACATTGGAATTGCTGCTTGAACATCAGCAGCGATCGAACCCCTTGGCGGATATAGCGCATGGAATTCATCCCCTACGCGGGCAAGGGCATTTGCCATACAGATTACCAATTTTCCATTTAGTAGCTCCCGAAATGATTTCGCCGTCGGAGCGCAAGAATCCCAAGGGGTCGCCAGAATGATCATTTCAGCCCTTGCCGCTTCTTCATTGCTCACACCGGTAAGTTTAAAATCGCTTCCCTGCCAATTTTCGAGAGTGTCCTCAACGACTTCGGCAGCACGACCAGATGACCTTGAGCCAATTTCAACTTCATAACCAACCGAGGAAAGCCGAAGAGCTAATCCTTTACCAGCTGGCCCAGTTCCGCCAATAATACCAATTTTCATGAATTGAACATACCGCAAATACATGGAGAAACGTCGGTTTCTTTAATAGTTTCTCGATTTCGCCTACGTTGATTACAACCGTTCACACTTGCGGGTCAGAACCCTAGTAATCTCAAGTCATCACTTCCAAAGAAGGGGCCCATATGGGAATCCTAGAAAACAAGCGCTTATTGATAACTGGAGTCCTTACCGATTCTAGTCTTGCTTTCGGCGTAGCGCAGCTCGCTCTAGCGGAAGGGGCAGAAGTAGTTATTACAGGGGCTGGAAGAGGACTTCGGCTAACTGAAAGAACTGCTAAGAAGCTCGACGGAGATGTGGAAGTAATGGAATTTGATGTAACGGACCCAAATCATGTTTCTCAGATACGGAATTCATTGTCAGAAAAGTGGGGAAACGTTGATGGGGCACTCCATGCAATAGGGTTCATGCCTGAAATTGGGCTTGGAGAGGACTTCCTTGAAGGCCAATGGAAAGATTTGTCCGTAGGTTTTGAAATCTCTGCGTATTCACTGAAGACCATTGCTGAAACTGTCTGCCCGTTAATGCCAAATGGAGGGTCGATAGTTGGGCTCGATTTTGACGCTAGTTACGCATGGCCGGCTTACAACTGGATGGGAGTCGCTAAAGCAGCTCTCGAATCAGCTTCGAGATATTTAGCACGTTCATTAGGCCCAAATAATGTGCGAGTAAATTTGGTTGCCGCGGGACCTATTCGGACGATGGCGGCAAAATCCATTCCTGGATTTAAGGAGTTTGAAGATGCTTGGGGGTCTCGCGCTCCCCTTGGGTGGGATGTCAACGACAGGTCTGGTGTCGCCAAGGCATCCGTAGCTTTGCTTTCAGATTGGTTCCCGCAAACAACTGGAGAAATCATTCACGTTGATGGTGGATACCACGCCATCGGGGCATAGTGTGCTTTATCGTTTGATCCGGATATAGCTTACTTTACTTGTTGAGATGGTTTATCAGTCTCATCGATAATGTCTCCGACTATTGATTCTAGGACGTCTTCCAAAGTAACGATCCCAAGATATTCGGTCTTGCTACCAACAACGGCGAAGTGGATTTGCCGCTCTCGCATCAATCGTAAAAGTTCACCCAAATACAAATCTGGTGAGATATACAGGAGTTCACGAACAAGGCCACCTGTCCTGGATTCCGCATCTTGGGTGCTTTCCGAATACAAGAGGTCTTTAACATGTAAGAATCCGTCTACTTGGCCTCCATCGATTACTGGAAATCTACTATGCCCACTGGCTGCTGCAAGTAGGCCCATCTGGTTATGCTTTTGCCCTCGTTCTACATAGGCCACGCGACCCCATGGAATCATGACGGAAGAAACGGGTTTGTCGTGGAATTTCAGAACGCTCGTTAATAAGTCATGTCGTCCTTGGTCCATTTGTCCACTTCGCTTAGCTTGCTCGAAAAGGCTTTGCATTCCTTGGGAGGTATGTGCCACTCCAATTTCAGCTACCTGTGTAACTCCAAAGGGCTTCAACAAAAGCGCTGCTACTTGGTTCAGGACCCAAATAACTGGTTTAAATGCAAAGACAAATGCACGATGGGTTGCTGATAATCTGCATACGATTTTTTCTGGATCTGTGAGCGCGAAATTTTTTGGAACCATTTCACCTATCACCATGTGCAAGAAGACGACAAAGAATATTGCTATGCCGAATGCAACCCAATGCGCCACAGCTGAAGGAACTTCGAAAAGGCCACCAAACATTTTTTCCAATATGGAAGCAAAGGCCGGCTCGGCGACTAACCCTAGCCCCAGAGATGTCACGGTTATTCCCAATTGCGCTCCAGAGATCGCAAGAGGCAAATCCTTCATAAGGTCAAGTCCGAATTTAGCTGCCCTATTGTTATCTTTGGCCAATTGCTCCATTCTTGTCCGTCGGGCCCCGATAAGAGCGAACTCGATTGCGACGAAAAATCCGTTTAGGAGAATCAGAACCAGAGTAAGGAAAATTGCTAGAGCTACCGTCATAAATTCAGCGCTTCCTTTTCGATGATTTCTCATCGAGTAGCAGATTAGAGAGTGGCGCTGTCAGCCTAAGTCGAGCTATCCGGAGGTTATCCATTGCCAGTATTTCTATTTTCCACCGCCGATGTCGGAACATTTCCCCAGGAGTTGGGATTCGCTGTAATTTTTCTAGTGCGAAGCCTGCTATCGTTTCGTAGCTTCCATCTAGAATTTCGAAACCGCACATATCAGCGACTTCGTGTGGGTGAAGATTTCCGCTAATAGTAAAAACACCTGCTCTTTCCTCCAACCCATTTTGAGAGGCAGAATCATATTCATCATCGATTTCTCCTACGATTTCTTCCAAAAGGTCTTCGATTGAAACTATTCCTTCGGTCCCTCCATGTTCATCAACGACAACAGCTAAAGGAATTCTATGTTTACGCATATCCGTCATTACTGAAAGTAAGTCTCTAGTTTCTGGGATTGCCAATACATCTCCCATGATTGTTTCAATGAGCTGACTGTTCCTTAGATCTTGAGCTACATGAAGAGCTGATTTCACGTGTGCGATTCCGATGACACTATCAAGGTCATTATCGACTATGGGGAATCGTGATAAGCCTGTTGATGCACTCAGTTCAACTAATTCAGCGATGGTAGATCCTCGCGGGAGAGCATGGATGGCAAGCCTTGGGACCATCACTTCATTGGCGCTTTTCTTTGCGAATCGCAATGATTTAGTTAATAAATCAACTTCATGAAAGCCAAGAGTTCCCTCTTCGCCAGAGGTTCGGATCAAAGAGCTAAGATCTTCTAAATTTGGTACACGTTCAAGTTCTTGCGCTGGTTCTACCCCGAGACGGCGTGTTAACCAGTTTGCAGCGGCATCGGAGAGTATTATCACTGGTTTCGCTATATAACTGTAGATTTGAAAAGGTTTAGCTAGTGATTTTGCACTAATGTCCGTCTTTGCAATAGCTATATTCTTAGGGACTAACTCACCCAAGATCATCGCCGCGAAAGTAGCTAAAACAAGTGCAGCTGCAAGTGATACGCTCTCTTTAGCACTTTCCCCAACGATGCTCCCAATAGGGTCTTGCAGCATAGACGCTATGGTCGGCTTTGCTATAAAACCGATGAGCACAGCAGTTATCGTTATCCCGAGCTGCGCTCCCGTCAATTGATACGACAGCTCTTTAAGAATCTTCAGTAAAGCCGCAGCGCTTCGGTTTCCTCCTCGAGCTTCAGCTTCAATACGTGCACGATCTACAGCCAAAAAAGCGAATTCTGCAGCTACAAAAAAAGCTGTAGCCGCTATTAATATCCCTACGGCGATGAGGCCCCATGTTGTATCTATAGCTCTACTCCCCAACTAATGATTAGCACCGGCAGTACTTCAAATGCATAGGGTTTAATACTTCTGTACGACATCCTTAGTTACATGGTAATTGAAGACTCTCCTAGGTACACCTTGAGAGAGGAGTTCTTGTAAAGAACTGGAGGGATATAGTGGGCTGTGTTCGCTTCCATAACGTAGATTGCGGGAAAAGCTTTGAATGACGACTTCTCCAGAGAGAAAAAGATAGTTGAAACTGATCTGCCGCAGAACTTCCAAAAGGCTGGAGTCGATTTACGTTATAAATTCCCGAATCACACCATCGACCCCAACAAGGAGTTGGGATGGATGCGAAGGCTACTACCAATAGTAAGGTCTCATAAAAAATCTCTGTATTTGGGCCTGTTCACTGGCGTCATAGCTTTAATTCTTAACGTTGCTGTTCCCGCTTTGGCTCGGAATGCGATAGACGCTGCGATAGGGGCCGATAAAGAAGCTTTAACAACTTGGGCCATCATCCTCGTTTCAGTAGGGGCCGGAAGATTTGTTTTCGGTGCTTTATACAGGTATTCGCTTTTCCGATTGGCATGGGGTGTAGAAACAGACCTTCGGTCTCTGCTGTATTCCCACCTGACCAAGCTCAGTTTCTCTTATTTTGATCGGACCCAGTCAGGTGAAGTTATTTCGAGAGGGAATAGTGATATACGTTCAATCCAAGTCTTGCTTGCGTTTGGGCCGCTCATTGGGATGACGATTATCTCATTTGTCCTTGCTTTTGGTTACATGATGACTTTGCACGTTCCCCTAACGCTCGTCTCCCTTGTCACCCTTCCAGGGGTTTATTTCTTTGGACAAAAACTCCGGCGGGTTGTCTTTCCTCTGACATGGGTAAGCCAAGCCCGATTAGCAGAATTGGCGACAATCGTGGATGAAAATATCAATGGGATCCGAGTCGTTAAGTCATTCGCCGCTGAACAACATCAAGTCGGCCTTTTGCAGCGATCTGCCGAACACATCAAATGGGTGAACGTGGAAGCAATTCGGGCCCGCGCTAAGTACAACCCAATCATTGAGTCTCTACCTCGCGTCGGAATGGCCTTGGTTCTTCTTTATGGTGGCCACTTAGCTATTGAGGGCAGTGTCTCTATAGGGACGCTATTCGCCTTCAATGCATATGTCATCATGCTCCAAGCACCATTTAGAATGTTTGGGTTTCTTCTACTGCAAACTCAACGCGCCTCGGCTTCTGCCCAACGCATTTTCGAAGTTATTGATGAAGAACCAACAGTTGTTAACTCAGAGAATGCCGATCCCCTACTTAACGTTAACGGTGAAATTGTCTTCGATAATGTTCATTTTTCTTATCCCACCCATAAGGGCAACGCACCTAGGCAAACCGAGGAAGTCTTATCTGGCTTCGACTTAACAATTTCCCCTGGGGAGACAGTCGCAATAGTAGGGCGAACTGGCTCTGGAAAGTCGACAATAAGTCGCCTACTGAACCGCTTTTATGACCCGACAGCCGGCAACATACAGGTGGACGGGAAAGACATTAAGGAAGTCACTTTAGATTCCCTCCGCCACCAGATTGGCGTAGTCTTTGATGAACCGTTTCTATTTTCTACTTCCATCGGTGAGAATATCGCCTATAGCAATCCGAACGCCCCTTTGGAAGAAATAGCGGCAGCGGCAGAAGCAGCAGAGGCTTCTGGGTTTATTGAGGAACTCTCCGATGGGTACGCAACTGTGGTCGGCGAGCGTGGATACACGCTATCTGGAGGGCAACGACAGCGCATCGCCCTAGCAAGAACGTTGTTAGAGAAAACCCCGATCCTTATTCTCGATGATGCTACCAGTGCCATAGATGTGGAGATAGAGGAAAAAATTCATACAGCACTAAATCAACATCTATCCGGAAGGACCACAATCCTAATTGCTCAAAGAGTTTCGACAATCTCTTTAGCGGATCGCGTTGTCCTGCTTGAGAACGGGAAAGTAGCTGCTACTGGCACACATAGCGAACTCATGGCGAACGAGCCTCGATACGTCTCCATCCTTGCTGAAGCAGAAAAGAAAGAGCAGCAAAATCATGGGGGAGAAAATGAATAGCCTCCAAAGCCATTTAATTGTGAATATTTCAACATGGGAGCTGCAATGAGTTTCGGACCTCCGATAGGTTTTGGTGGAGCGAACTCAGTAACGTCTTCTCGTGATGCAGGTTTGCCGTATGCTGGAGTTCCTGGCCATCTTCAAGAGAGCGTAAATGAAGTCTTAGATTCTGAGCCAGATCATCAAGAGCCCGTTGCCTCTTTTGAATACCAAACTAAAGATCAAGATCCCTTCACACTTAGGAGCTTCCTCTCTCCACATAAATGGAAACTGATAGGAGCCTTATTCCTGGTAATAGTTGAGAGCATCCTCCTACAGGCTGGGCCGCTACTAACGAAGTTTGGTATCGATGAAGGTGTCGTCGATGGAAATAGAACAGTCCTTGTAGTCGTGGCATGTACTTACTTAGTTAGTATCGCTCTCCATGCTTTAAGTGGCTGGTATCGAATTCGATACACAGGAGCTCTGGGCGAAGCCCTCATGAAGAAATTACGTATCCGTGTTTTTAGCCATCTACAGCGGCAATCTTTGGACTTTTACACTAACGAGAAAGCTGGCGTTCTTATGACAAGAATGACAAGCGATATCGAAGCATTATCTCAATTATTCCAAGAAGGGTTAGTGAATTTTGCTGTCCAAGGCCTGACCGTTGTGGTGATCACAGTTGTATTAGTGATCATCAATCCAGGCCTTGCCTTAATAACTCTCGCTATTGTCGTTCCAGTCACCCTCCTACTTAGTGAGTGGTTTAGACGTCGATCTGAATATGCATACCGGAGAGTTCGGAATCGAATCGCAGACGTATTAGCTGACTTACAGGAGAGCCTTGCTGGGATTCGAGTTATAACCGCCCACAACCGCCGACGACACAATGTCATTCGACATACCAATATTGTCGGAGAACACAAGGACGCAAATCTTGATGCAGTGAAAGCAGCTTGCGTGTATACGCCCGGAACCGAAGCAATCGCTATTGTCGGACGAGCTTTAGTTCTCCTTATTGGTGGCAGGATGGTTCTAAATGGAAATCTCAAAATTGGCGAGCTTACAGCTTTCCTTCTATATCTCGGTGCTTTTTTCGCCCCGATTCAGACACTAACTCAGCTATATAACGGCTACCAGCAGGGTCAAGCTGCTACCGCAAAACTGCGCGAGTTGTTAGCTACGCAGCCAAGCGTTATTGAACGCCTCGATGCAAGTCCGATTCCTCCTATAGAGGGGGAAATCCGTTTAGATAATGTTTCCTTCAGCTACACCCCAGGAGTGCAAGTTTTGCATGAGGTGAATTTAGATATTAATGCTGGAGAGACTTTAGCTATTGTCGGGCCCACGGGGGGAGGAAAATCAACTATCGCAAAGCTCGTGAGTCGTTTCTATGACCCTACTGATGGGAATATAACTATCGATGGCCACGACATCAGAAACGTAACTCTCAATTCGCTGCGTTCGCAACTTGGCGTTGTTCCCCAAGAACCATTTCTCTTTGCTGGAACAATCCGGGACAATATTTCGTTCTCAAAGCCAGGTTCCTCAGATGCAGAGATCTGGGATGCTCTGGAATCTACTGGCTTAACTCCACTTGTGACTTCCATGGAAAATGGTATCGACACCGTTATTCATGAGCGTGGTTCTTCGTTAAGCGCCGGTGAGCGTCAGTTAGTTGCGTTGGCTCGCGCTTTTCTTTCCCAACCGAGAGTTTTAGTTCTCGATGAAGCAACATCGAATCTTGATTTACAATCTGAAAACACAATAGAGCGAGCACTCGATTCACTTTTGAACGGCCGGACCGCCATAATCGTCGCCCATCGGCTCGCCACTGTAATGCGCGCAGACAGAATCGCTGTCGTAGATGAGGGAAAAATAGTTGAGCTCGGAAGCCACCGTGACCTTTTGGAAGAGAAGGGCAAATATGCTGGTATGTATCAGGCGTGGAAAACGGTAGTGGACCAATAGAAATATGAAAAAAGTAGCTTTATCACTCGAAAATGTTTCCCTCGAACGGGGTGGGAAATTTCTCTTACGTGAACTTAACTTGACGGTGAGTGGGGGTGAACGGTGGGTCATCTTTGGTCCAAACGGGTCGGGGAAGACGTCATTGCTTCGAATAGCCAGCTTCTATCTGCACCCAAGTAGCGGGAAAGTTGAGGTACTTGGGCATCAATTGGGGAAAACCGATATTCGAAAGATGCGGCACCTTGTCGGCTTTACGAGTCAGGGATTTGCTGATCTTCTTCGACCCAGCCTCACTGCTCAAGAAGTTGTCATGACTGCAAAATATGGCGCACTAGAACCATGGTGGCATAGCTACACCAAAGAGGATGAAAAGAAAGCTCAGCGAGAATTGGAGCGGATTGGAGTGGGGAGATTGTGCCTCCAGACTTTTGGTACGCTGTCTTCAGGTGAACGTCAACGCGTTTTAATTGCCAGAAGCATGATGAGTGACCCTGGGTTAATTCTCCTCGATGAACCTGCTGCTGGACTAGATCTCCCTGCTCGAGAGAATCTTCTCGCAGGACTGGCGCTTATCTCCAAAGACCCCTCTGCTCCCCCCATCGTTCTCGTCACTCACCATGTCGAAGAGATACCTACCGGATTCACCCATGTTCTTTTTTTACGGGAAGGAGCAGTCGTCGCTGCTGGACCAATTCAAGAAACCCTGAATGAAAAAAACCTTTCAGATACCTTCGGAATAGACTTGATGCTGAACCAATCAGCAGGCAGATGGAGCGCAACTGCTATTGATACCCCTAAGTAGAGTCCGGCTGGATCGCAGCTACAACTCCACTACTTACAGATATTTTTCCTACTTCATCAAGAATTTCGTTGCTCAATCCATGCGTAGACCCAGGCAGGAAAGTAGCTCCTGTTAATTCCCATCGGAACCCCTGCAAAGAAACCCCTTCCGCTACTCCCCCCATGGAATAAACTGAGACTATTGTTCCGTTGTTACGATATACGTCTGCCGTGTCGCTGATAAAAGTAAAATAAGTTGATCCGAGTAAGGCATGACAAGAGTCAAGAACCGGAGCTACAGAACCTAAAGCCGCGATAATTCCAAAAAGTTGATCCACCCTTCCAGAATCAGACCCGATTACAAATAAACGGTTCGAAATTCCCCTCGCATAATCCAACGCCAGCTCAAAATCTGACTTATCTTTATCGTTTGGAAATTCCTTAATCCTAATTCCTTGCTTTTTCGCCCAATGAAGCCCCCCGGAGGATATCGAATCAAGATCTCCGATAAGCAGATCGGGACTAAGCCGAAGATTTCGGGCGTGATCCAAGCCTGAATCAACCGCTATTACCGTTGCCGGAGTTGGGATGCATTCAATAGCTTTTCCGTCTGGGGCAGGACCTCCACATACGATAACAACAGGATGTTGTAGGTCTTCTGACATAGTGCCCTTTCACAACAGCTCGGACTTGCTTGTGGGTACTGTATCTGCTTTACCTACGGCCACCCTTACCTCTATTCAAGATTTTCTCTGCGCTTAAAACTGCGGCTAAACCCCCAAAGCAGCCGGCTATTGTCGAAGTGGAAGCAGAGACGCCGACAGCGGCACAAAATAAAGCGACAACAATAAACCCCGCAACAGCAGTCAATGGAATGATAAGGCATCCCATTCTCTTCGGCTCCTCAAAAAAATCATCCATCGTTATGCTTGTTTTTCGTAACGACCTTGTGTGAAACAGTAATACTTGTTCGTGTCCGAGTTCCTTCGATCATAAGGACTTTTGACACATCGCTGTACGACACCGATCCTTCTTTAGCGCTTCCGCTGGACGGCGAAACTTGGTTACTGTCCCGTCCGGGAGCCCAAAAGCAGAATCCAATAGCACCTATAGCTGCGGTAATACATGCGGCCCATAGTCCATTGCCCCATCCATCAATAACTGATTGCGCTACCGTGTCCAATAGGACCACTCCGTCTTCTCCAAGTGTTGGGGCGATAAGCGCTGCAGCTGCCGGTGTTTCTCTCACACCGTCTATGACCTCTTGAGGTAATCCTACGACGCCGGCTAGTGATGAACGGTAACCGGCATTGAAGATTGATCCGGAAAGGGCGATACCCACGACAGCGCCTAGTTCGCGCAACACATCGTTTAATGCGGAAGCGACCCCCTGCTTTTCCATTGGGAGAGCTTCAACGATAATTTCTGTCGCTGGTGGAGAAGCAAAACCTATTCCGGCTCCATACACGACCATGACAACAGCAAACGATGCAAAGCTGCTATCTATCTCGAGGGAAGTCCCAAGATAGAACGCCCCTGCGAGTAGGACGAGCCCGAGAGTTCCTACAGTACGAAACCCGATTTTTCTCGTGAGCGGTATTGCTATTGCTGATGCTGGGAATAATCCAATAGCCGCAGGCATAAGGCTTAATCCCATATCTAGAGGTCCGTACCCATATACAAATGCGAGGAGCGGGACGGTGAGAAAGAAAAAGCCGAATGCCACCGTGAACTGGACAAGTAGGGAAAATGAACCGGATCGTACTCCCCTATCTGCAAACATGCGAACGTCAAGTAATGGGCGAGGCGTATACCGTTCCCACAGTACAAAGGTCAGTAGAGCTAATGTGCCGATAATAAAGCTGGTCGCGATAAGGGTCGATGACCAACCTTTTGTTGGTCCTTCCATGACGCCGAAGACAATACCGCCGACAGCGACAAAGGATAGCAAAGTCCCTAATGGGTCCATATTGGCTTCGTCTGGATTGGAAGAGTCAGGGAGGTAGGCCCAGCACAGAAGAAAGATTGCCCCAGAGAGAATCGACATTGCGAGAAAGACGCTTCCCCACCAGTAGTTCTCCATGAGCGCTCCAGAAATAAGTACCCCAGACAGGCCGCCGAAAAACACAGATGCTGTCCAGATAGCGACACCTTTGACTCTTTTGTCTTCTGGAAGAGTTGTAGTAATCGTGGATAGTGTGGCAGGGAATATTAAAGCGGCTCCAACCCCACTGACTGCCCGACTTGTAATCACTAGTGAAACGTCTGTGGTAAGGAGTGTTGCTGCATTTGCCGCCCCTAAGATAAAGATCCCGATGAGTAGCATTCGGCGGCGGCCATACCTATCCCCTAACGCTCCGGCGGGTAGCAAAAGGGTAGCGAGAAAGAAAGCATAAATATCGATCATCCATTGGACGTCCGATTGGCTTGCCCCTAACTCTCTGGAGAGCTCAGGGAGGGCCACATTAAGAGATGAGATGTTAGCGACGACAAGGACCGCTGAAGCAACAGCCGCCGACAATACGAAAAAAGGTCGGGGTGAGGCTTCTCGGCGCATCTTCAAAGTGTTGCACTCTCCCCTGTTGCGGGGGAAATCCTCAGTAGAAAGTTCTCAAATGGCCTAATGCAATAGAGAGCTTTGAGGCCTAATCGAAGTTAAGAATTATGAAAAAACTGATGTACAGTTTCTTATCATGGGATATAGCGAATTTCAGCTCCTTCAATTAACTATCGGCGGGAAAGCAGAAATATGGTCATCTGCAGGTTTTGATGTCATGGAATTGTCGAGTGGCGAATCCATATGCCAGCTCGGGAACATCCAGCTTCTCTTCGACCCCACCAATGAGCACGGTATCTCCAGTGCTACTGTCAATGGGATGAGCGGAACAATCGATTCGCTTAAATTTGTTGAAAGTACCGGCCTTTCCTCCACTGACGAAGGTAGACACCCTCGTTCTATTCATCCAAATGGTGTTACGTTGATCGACCATCTTGTCGTCACTACAACAGACTGTGACAAGACCACGCTCGCTTTCGAAGCAAATGGAATTCACCCCCGAAGAGTAAGGACTTTTGGTGATAATGAAGCAGAGATGCGCCAAACTTTTTTCTGGCTCGGTGATGTGATCCTTGAACTAGTAGGCCCTAATCAGTCGGAAACTAAGGGTCAAGCGATGTTTTGGGGCCTCGCGCTAATCTCAGAGAATCTGCAAGTAACAGCAGATTATTTAGGTGAAAAATGCACCCCAGTTAAGCCAGCCGTGCAGACAGGGCGGAAAATCACGACAATCAAAACCCGTCATATTGGGATCACCACTTCGCTCGCAGTGATGAGCCCGCATACGAAAACCAGCTGAGTATTCTCTCCTTATGGGAGATATATGGTAGGAAAGGAGTACCTAGCGGAGGCGATGATGAACACACTGGAATTGTTTGATTTAAGTGGCAAGACTGCAGTTGTGACTGGCAGCGGGAAGGGAATTGGTGAGGGTATCGCGATGGCCCTTGCAGAAGCTGGAGCAAATGTCGTAATTTCTGCTCGAACAATATCTGACATTGAACGCGTTCGAGATCAGATTATTGATACTGGTGGTCTGGCAATATGTCATCCATGTGATGCGACGCAAGATGCTCAGGTAGAGGAGCTTGCTCAGAAAGCGGTAGCCGAATTTGGCAAGATCGATATCTGGGTAAATAACGTTGGCGCAAGCACCGGTCGCAGCCCGTTAAAGGACCTACCTCGCTCCGAGTGGGACCAAACGGTAGCGCAAACACTGACGTCTACCTTTATTGGCTGTCAAACAGCTGCTAGAAATATGAGTTCGGGAGCGATAATTAACATTTCTTCCCGTTCATCATCAGGGGCTGTACCGAACAATTCCCATTACGCTGCTTCAAAAGCTGGCGTGAACGTTCTTACAGCATCGTTAGCCTATGAGCTTGCACCAAACATCCGTGTCAATTCTGTTAGCCCAGGCGCCGTACCTACTGAAATTTTTTACGAAGTTATGAAACTCACTCCTGAGGACGTCCCGGCGTATGCCAAAGAGACCGGTATTCCTCTTCAGCGACTTGGAACCCCTCAAGATATCGCCTCAGCTGTTTTGTATCTTGCATCGGACGCTTCATCATGGGTAACTGGCGAAGACATTACCGTGAGTGGGGGTTGAACAGGTTACGTTGGCCTCGGGGTATTGAGTTCGAGCACATTGTCATGAAGGATCAATTTCTGCTCATGTTCATTAAAGCTGTTTAATTCATCAACATAATCGAGTGGAGTTGGCATTCCTTCAATATGAGGCCAGTCTGATCCGAAAATAACTCGGTCGCTTCCCATGTAGTCGGCGACTTCAGATGGATCGTCTTCCCAAAACGGGTTAATCCAAACATGCTCCTTGAATTGCTCCAGAGGGTCCTCTTTAAACCATCCCATCAATTTGTTTTTCTGCTGAGGTAATTTTCGAAACAGGTCAGGGAGAAAGCTCGACCCATTTTCGACAGATGCTATCCGTAAGTTCGGGAATCGCTCGTACATCTTTTCCAAAGACATTGTCATAAGCCAGTCAAGGGCCGCTCGTTCGATGTTGAATGCTTTGATTGACGGAACATAGGAGCTGGACCCTCCAAAATTAGCTCCAAATCCATCTTCAGCGTATCCCTGGCTGGAGTATCCGCTATCTCCAGCATGGATAACGAGCGGAATTCCTGCTTCGTTGAGTTGAGCCCAAAATGGTTCAAATATCTTATTTCCTGGTGATTTTGGTCCTTCCTCAGTCCAGACCGCAGCTGGCCTCATGCAGACAACTCTGGCACCTTGATTCAGCGCCCATTGCAGTTCTTCTACGGCAAAATCAACATCACAAAGTGAGATATATGGAGCAGCGAAAATAGTATCCTGATAATTACAACCCCAGTCCTCATCTAACCATCGGTTAAACGCCTTGAAAAGAACTTTGACTGCTTCAATATCATTCTTTAGTAGCTCCTCATATAGGACCCCTAGCGTCGGGAAGAGCCAAACGCCTTGGAGCCCTTGCTCTTTAATTTTTTTGACCCGTAGGTCTCTATCCATGTATTCACCGGGTAAGGGTTCGCGGTCTTTTAACATTTCCAGAGGGGATCTTCCCGTTGGGTTTCCTCGAAAGTATTCGTGCAGGGCACCGGGTTTTGCTATGGGGTCCCATGTTGGGTTGGAAACAGCCTTGCTAACTTCGCCACCAACGAGGTGGTATTTTCTTCCTTCAACCTCACACCATTGGACGCAGCGTTTTTGCCACTCTCGGGGCACATGGCGAGTGAAGGCGTCGAGGGCCTCATAGTAATGGTTGTCGCAATCGAACGGGGTGTATCCCAGTGTTTTCATCTATCCTCCAAGAGACCTTCAGCCTATCAATTCTGAAGGTATGAGGTTATCTCCAGAGGCAATGTTTAAATTTCGGTATTGACCATATGAGTGGCAGCCATGTCAAAATACTCCAGCATTGCTTCCATGATCTCAGTGGGTGGATGCATAGTTTCTAGCGCACTTGTCATGCTTTCCATCCACGCATTTCGCTCTTCTTGACCTATCTGAAATGGGGCGTGCCGCATTCGTAAGCGCGGGTGTCCTCTTCTGTCTGAATAAGTTGACGGCCCTCCCCAGTATTGGATTAGAAAATCTGACGTGTTTTTTTTCGGGAGCGTTAGGTCATCGGGGTATAAGTGGCGGATTCGTTGATCTTTTTCAACATTCTCATAAAAGTGTTCAACGAGCTCTTCGAACCATCTACTTCCGCCAAGAGCATCGTAGACAGTTTTTTTCGCCCCTACCCATTTGATATTCATATGGAAAGTGTAGGACTCAGAATCTAGATTTTCCGAATTATTGTTCTAACTCGTTATAGGCTGCCGAAATAGCCAAGAAGTCGATCTACAGCGTCTTTGGGATTTTCCTCGTGGGAGACTATTTCCCTATCGCTAACTTTCATAAGTTCTTCTTCGGCAAGCATGTCTAGAAAGGACATTAAAGGCGACCAAAAAGTGCTGCTTCCAACTAGGATGACGGGCTTATTCTTTCGTCCTTTGTGAAATCCCAGCTTTGTCCATGTAGCGGATTCGAAGACTTCTTCTAGGGTTCCCATCCCTCCAGGGAGGGCAAGGAAACCGTCCGAGCGTTCGTACATGATTCTTTTGCGTTCGTGCATATCTTTCGTGATGAGAAGTTCAGTTAAGCCTTTGTGGTTTAGTTCGCGACTTCGGAGGCCATCTGGGATTACGCCTGTTACTTGTCCCCCGTTTTCTAGCGTGGCGTCAGCCACCTTTCCCATGAGGCCTATCGATGCCCCTCCATAGATCAGTCCCATGCCAGATTTGGCTATTATTTCTCCTACTTCCGTTGCTAATCTCG
>Ga0208764_10001332_pt1 | contig 15901 bp, 16 predicted proteins | sample ETNtaG_18_FD_185762 | JGI IMG/M metagenome (GOLD analysis project Ga0208764, IMG submission 185762) | Marine microbial and viral communities from oxygen minimum zone, Eastern Pacific Ocean - ETNP201302SV91 (SPAdes) (version 2) | ecosystem: Environmental > Aquatic > Marine > Oceanic ... | reverse complement strand
TATCATCTCTGCGCTCCCCATTTTTGAGCTACCTTCTGTCCTATTTATGAAAATAGTTGGTACTTCTAATCCCTTCAAACCTAATTGTTTTAGCTGATGCAAAACCTCTATTTGAAAAGCAAAACCGTCTGATCGTATCTTCTTAAAATCAATTTTTTCTAATGTTTTTTTCTTAAACATTCTAAATCCACTAGTTGAATCTTTTATGTCGATCTTTGCACAAGCACTTGCAATTGCTCCTGCAATAGAATGTGTTGCTTTTCTTCCCACTCCCCATCCTATGACATCTGAACCTTCTACATGTCTACTCGCAACTAGAAAATCAAATTTTTTTATTTTTTCTAACATATTTGGAATTTCATTAGGCTGATGTGAGTGATCTGCATCCATTTGAACAATTAATTCTGAATCAAATTTTTCTAAAACATGCCTAAATCCTTCTTTGTATGCTGCTCCTAAACCCATCTTTTTTGGTCTTTGAATCACTGTAATTTTTTCATATCTGTCACATAATTTTCTAACAATATCTGCAGTTCCATCTGGGGATGAGTCATCAATAATTAGTACATCTAATTTCTCAACTAATTGTTTTATCTTTTCAAATAATTCTCTGATTAGATCTGGAATGGTTTCTGCTTCATTATACGTTGGAATTACAATAGCTAGTTTCATAAAATTCAACCATTATCTTAGAAGAAATATCTTATGGATATGCTGTCTCTTTTGAAAGAATTGCCTCTAATTCTGAAATATTAACACGATTTTGAGCCATATCGTCTCGTCTACGAATTGTTACTGTATTGTCTTCTTTTGTTTGATGATCTACAGTTATTGCAAACGGTGCACCAATCTCATCTAATCTTCTATATCTTCTACCAATTGCACCTGAATGATCTAAGAATGAATCAAATTTTGTTCTAATGAGACGATAAATCTCATCTGTTTTTTCCGCAAGTCCATCTTTTTTCACCAATGATAAAACTCCTACATGTGTTGGAGCTAAGTATGGTTTTATTGATAAAACCATTCTCTCATTTTCTTTATCTTCTCTTAGTGAATGCTCCAGAATTGTGTAGAGACTTCTATCAATTCCCATTGAAATTTCAAATACATGTGGTAAAACTTTCTCATCATTATCCATCACCTCAAACTTTTCTTTACTTTTCTTTGCATGACTTGATAAATCATAATCCGATCTATAGTTACATGCTACTAATTCTAACCATCCGATTGTTGTATTTACTTCAAAATCAAATGCAACATCTGCGTAGAATGCTTTTTCTTTTTCTCCAAGTTTTCTGAATCTACTTTTTTCCATATCAATTCCTGTTTTTCCATAAAATTCTGTTAATAGTCCAAGATAATATGCAACAAATTTGTTTGGAATTACTCCTTTGTCTACTGCTTCTTTACATGTCATTACTTGAATATCATCTGAAATTTGAATTCGTAATGTCGTATTTTCAATCTCTGAGAATTTTTCTAAATCATTTAGTTTTCCTGGATTACAAAAAACCTCAATTTCTGCTTGATAAAACTCTCTTAATCTCAAAAGACTTTGTCTTGGAGCGATCTCATTTCTAAAACTTTTTCCTACCTGTGCTATTCCTAATGGAAGTTTTCCACGCATGGTTTTGAATAATCTTGGAAAATCAACAAATATTGATTGACATGTCTCCGGTCTAAGATATGCTTCTACATCTTCAGGACCAATTCCAACTCTAAACATCATGTTGAATTTTTTTGCAGAGTCAAATTCCCCTTTGCATTTTGTACAAACAATATTTTTTTCTTGAATCATTTTATCAAAATCTTCTAAATCTGCACTTTCAGGAATCTCTACATTTGCAATCTCTGCAATTAATTTGTCAGCTCTAAATGTTAATCCACATTTTTTACATTTTATTATTGGATCTGCAAAATTACCAAGATGACCTGATGCCTCGAAAACTGATTTTGACATTATTTGTGAACCATCAATCTCAAGCATTCTATCTCTTCTTACTAATTCTCTTCTCCATAATTCAAGAAATTTATTTTTTACACTAACACCTGTTGGCCCATATTCCCAAAAACCTGCTTGGGCATCACCATAAACCTCACAACTTGGAAAATAGAACGATCTTTCAAGTGCAAGTTTCATTACGCTTTCATAATTCATACTAAAACTCTAAAACAATCATGGAATAAATGCGTAATTACTCATGCAAGTGACTTTGCCTTTCTAATATTCTCAAACTCATCTCTTGTATCATCAATTGGTGTTTCTAGAACGATTGGAATTTTATTTTTATTCATAATTTTAACAACTTCCCCTAGTCCTTCGTTTCCAATCTCTCCTAATCCAATGTGATTATGTCTGTCTAAATTAGAATTTAATTCTCCTTTTGAATCATTTAGATGCAAAATTTTCAAGTTTTTTAATCCAACCGTATCATCAAATTCTTTCATTGTTTTCTTGACAGCATCTTTAGTTCTCAAATCATATCCTGCAACAAATGCATGACATGTATCTAGACAAACTCCAAATTTTTTTGATGGCTTACACTTTGCAAAAATTTCTGCAAGTTGTTTAAAATCAGAACCAACTGAATTTTTTTGTCCAGCAGTATTTTCAAGCAAAATCATTACATCTGCCTTTGTTTTTGCAACTTCGTTTAATGCATTAGTTAGTCTCTTGATCCCATTCTCTTCTCCGGAACCTTTGTGACTCCCAAGATGTGTTACTAGGTATGGGATTCCTAATTTGTCACATCTTTTAACTTCTTCAATCATTGATTTTATTGATTTTTCATATCCTTCATCTTCGGGTGTAGAAAGATTTGGTAAGTATGGCATATGTGCACATGTTGCCATTCTATCAATACTTGATGCTTCAAGCTTTTGTTTGTACTTCTCAGCCTCTTCTAGATCCAAATCTTTTGCGAACCAGCTTCTAGGACTTCTAGTAAAAACTTGAAATGCTGAGCATTCTCTCTCAATTGCATTATCCACCCAACTCTCTAAAGTTCCAGATTTAGATATATGTGCACCAATCTGCATACTTTTTCTAAAATTTATTACAATTTAAACTAGAGATCTAATAAAAATATCAATTTTATAATTGCAATTTTTAAACTAAGTTGGTGCATTATAGTTATGGTCAATCTTGGAAACGATGAAATTGTAAAATATCCATTTTTAGCTGAAGCAGGAAAATATCTTAGTGATAAAGGATTTTCACCAGAACAATTTGGAACCGATCCTGATCTCAAAAAAATTGTTGATAATGCATTTGAAAGGATCATTATTGCATCAGAAGGAAAAATTTTCAAATCTGATTCAATATCTAATAATTCTGCATTACCTTTAGAGATATTTTCATTTCTAATCGCAGTTATTTTGTTAAAACTTTCTGGTATGAATACGCTTATTCGAAGATTTTCTCTAGCAGAAGCCCGTCGTGCAGAAAAATTTCTAGAAAAGGATTTGATAAATCATCAGGATGCTACAAAAGCTAAACTTTCTTTACAAATATTACAAGAACTATTTTCTGTAACTGTAGAAAAAGTTGATGAAGAATTTACAATTCTTGTTAGTGATTATTTGAAACATTCTATTAATTTTCATGAAAGAGAATGGAAATTAATCAATAGAAAGGTTGTAAATGGAAAAGTTCACCTAACACCACATGAAACTGTCAGATTAGTCAGAAAAGAATTAGATAGACACATCTACACAAAAATCAATTCTTCGTCATCTCCTGAAATGATAATAGGTTTTGAGACTTATGTTGATAAATTAAAACAACTCGCAAAAAAATTCGAAGTAAAAACTGTACAGTCCAAAGAATTTCCTCCTTGCATAAAGCATGCAATAGAAGTTTTAGAAAAAGGTGAAAATTTACCTCACTCTGGAAGATTCATGCTTGCAACTTTTCTATTAAACAAAGGTCAAACTGTAGAACAAATTGCACCATTATTCAAAAATGCACCAGATTATAATCCAAAAGTTACAATCTATCAATTAAATCAGCTCTCTGGAATATCTGGTACTACAGAATACAAATGTCCCTCATGTGAAAAGGTAAAGAGCCAAAATCTTTGTTTTCCTGTTCCTGCATGTGATACAATAATCAACCCTCTTCAATTTGGGAGAAAAAGAGTATGAATGCAAAAGATATTACATTTCTTGAAGATACATTCAAAAAATTTTATTTTGAACATTTTGATCTTTTACATGTTCCAGATACCCCTAACCAAAGAGAATTTGGGTATCAAAAATTTAATGGTGGAATGAATAGACACATATCACTCAAATCTGATAAGGAGCTTCATTTACTTTTAATGCAAAACAAACCTTCTGATGTCTACTGTTCTAATGCACGTTATACATTTCCTAATCTTCCAATGGCTGAAAAAGATTGGCAAGATGCAGAACTAATATTTGATATTGATGCAAAAGATCTAAGAAAAGAATATCCAAAAAACAATACTTTAATGAAATGTTCTGAATGCAATGAAATTTCTTTATTGAATGAATCATGCCCAAATTGTCAATCAACAAAACTTTCCTATATCACACTTACCTGTAATGATTGTATAAAATCTACAAAAGATGAAGTAGTAAAATTAAATCAAATTCTTACAGATGATTTAGGAATTGATGAACAAAACATAAAGATTTTTTTCTCAGGAAATGAGGGATTTCATATCTATGTCCCAAAATCTGAATATGAAGATGTAGGTTCAAGAGAACGAGCAGAAATTGCTGATTACATTATGTTTCGTGGAACTATTCCTGAAACATTTGGATTTAAAAAATTTAACATGAATAAATCATCTCTTCCAAAATTTGAGGATAATGGTTGGGGTGGAAAACTTGCAAAGCATTTGTATGGAACAAAATCAAATCGTCCAAAAATTTCTCAAGAAATAATTTCTGGTGGATATGCATTGTTTCAAAAAAGACTTGAAGATTATAGAGACTCTATTGGAATAAAGATTGATCCAAATGTTACACAAGATATTCATCGAATTTTTAGATTGCCAGGATCAATTAATAGTAAAAGTGGTCTTACGAAAATTTTCGTAGAGGATTTGAAAAAATTTGATCCATACGTTGATGCTTGTTTTATTGATGATGAAGAAATAGAAGTTGCAGCGAATTGTCCGATCGAGTTTTCATTAAAAAAGAAAAAATTTGGACCATTTAACAATGAACAAGTGTCTGTACCAAAATTTGCAGCTGTCTATATGATGTGCAAAGGTATAGCATCATGCGTGTAATTGTACATTTTTTGAAGTTCTACCAATAAGGTATTAATTAAATGAAAATCGAGTTTATTCAACTTGTACAGTGCTAAAAACGAAGATAGCAATCAACCACCACCAGATGCTGGTAAATTCATCAAAATTGGTATTATTGCATTAATTGCTATTGTAATATTTGCATTGGCAGGAAATCAAGCAGTAGTTCTGTCAATGAATATAACAGAATTTGCTGATGTATTTACAAAACCACTAATGTTTGCACTAATAGGAGGCGTTTCTCTTGCAAGTATAGCATTACTTCGAGTTAACGTAGTAAACAGATCATCAATTTTTTGGTTTGCCATAACCAGCGTAATTAACATGATGAACCGTGGTCCACAAGATCAGGTCCAACAAACAATTCCGAACTTTTCAGAATTCAAACTATCTGGAGTACAATTTGCAATTTGGCAAATCACAAAAATTCTTCTCTTTGGTGCATTCTTTGCAAATCTTATGTTTGGATTTGGTTTATTGTATATGGTAGAAGGAAATAATTTAGGTGTTGAAAACATTACAACGCTATTTTCACTTCCATTTGTAACTCCACCAAATGATCCAACATTTGCAATGGACAATGTTACTCCAATGATTCCTTCACTTCTTATTATAATTCCGCCAATTATTGGTGCAATTGGACTTCGCTTAATCCTCTTTATAGGAATTCATTATGTGATTAAAGTTGTAACACTTTACTTTCATGATACGAAAGAAGGAAAACCAAGATACCTAAACTATATGGCAACAATTGAGGCTGTAATTGGAATAGGAATAATCTGGGCTGCCTTTAACATGTTTTTCACAGACACTATTGATTATAATACAAGATATGCAATTGGTGGGACTTTTGTTGTAGGATTTGCATTAATTGCATTTTCAATCTTTGATAGAATGCGTGCACGTGTATTAACACACATGTTTAAGCGTGATGTCTACATTCGAGTTGCAGCAATTATTGCCATTGCTCTCATAGTAGGAATTGCAATGGGTGTAAACAATAGTGTTGCAGACGCAAAAAAGATAGAATATCTTGGACCATATACTGCACAACAAATAGGTGTCAACCGTCATCTTGCAGAACTTGATTTGATAAATGAAAATACTCACGAAGTACAAATTACATCTGTTAATCCGAACCTAATTGATTCTTACATTGACGATAATGAAGATGTACTAAGTAAGATTCGTGTATGGGACTGGAATGCTGCATTTGCAAAACTAAAACCAGAAATTGGTCTTATCCCGTATGTAGATTTTGAAGATAATGATATTTTGAGATTTGATGATAAACTTTATTGGACTGCATCAATGAAACCAATACTTCCTTCATCTGTAAGTCTTGAAAACCAATGGTATAACGAGCATCTAGTATATACTCACGTACCTGATGGATTTCTTACACTAGAAGCAACAGAAGGAAAAATTGTTGATAGTTCTGAATTATTTGAACAACGAGCTATTTACTATGGTGAAGGTGGATTACTAGATGAAACTTGGTCTGGTTTTCCAGTAAATCGTGATACAAGTGCAGAACTTAATGGTGCAAAATATGCTGGAACTGGAGGAGTTGATGTTGCACCACCACTTTCATGGATATTTGAGCCAAACTTTATCCTCTCATATCCTGGTGAGTCACTTCATATCATGAGATACAAAGATGTTAACGAAAGAATGCAGACACTTTATCCTTATTTCTTGTATAACATGTTTGGAAAAGAACTTGATTCTTATCCTGTAACTGATGGAAAGAACACATACTGGCTTGTACCGTTAATTGTTGGATTTGATACAAGAGATGTTCCATATTCTGCAGGAAATCCATATCTTAGATTAGCAGGATTTGCGCTTGTTGATACATACAACGGTGACATAAATCTGATAAAAAATGGTGACGACTTTTTCTCAAACATGTTGATGGCACAATATGATGATCAAATAATTGATACACCTGCATGGCTTGAAGAACAAATTCGTTATCCAGAGGAATTATTCAACTGGAAAACAGAGATGTACAATATTTACCACGTAACTGATGTTGAGACATTCATTCAAGCAAATGAGTTTTATGAAATTCCTAGGGGGTTAGACACTTACTATATTCAGGCAAAACCACCTGGATTTGAAGAAACTGAATTCATTGGACTCTTATCGTTAGAACTTCGTGGTTCACAAGGACGTAACTTGGCAGGATACATGATTGTAGAAAATGATATGGATAAACTTGGTAAGATGACTTTCTATGAAGTTCCATTAGACTCTGAAACAAAACTTTTGGGACCAACATCTGTTAGAGAAGCACTAGACCGTGATCCTGACTTTGCACAACTCAAGACATTGTTAAGAAATCCTAGAATTGGTGATAATATTTTGTACCGTGTAGGTGATCAAGATACTTACTTTATTCCAGTATACACTGCAGGAGCTGGTGGTTCAGTTGCACAATTAGGTACAATTGCTGCAGTTGGTGCAGGATTTACAGGAGAATATTATGTTGGTTTAGGTGAAACACAAGAAGAAGCATTTGAAGCATATCTGCAAAAGCTATCTGGTGTTGTTACTACAAGTAAAACTGGTGAAACTATAGTGCAATTAGACAAGGACGAAAGATTTGAAAAAATTATGGAAATGATAAGCACTAGTGGTTTGACAATTACAAAGCCAACTGCAATTCAAATTCCACTATCATTTGAAGAAGGTGAAATCGTATTCTTTAATGAATCTGATAAAGATGCAACTGAGGAAATGATTAATGAGTTCATGAGCAAATACGCTACAGGAACATCTAGAGTATTGATGTGGGAAGAAGATACTTCTCTATACTTTGGAGTAATTAACACTGTAGATGGAATTGCTGAAATTCACTACATCAAGATTCAGATTGGAAAAGACTAATCGTGCTACTCTTAGTAGATAATGGCTCTGTCTTTACAAACGATATAGCTAATACACTTTCAAACTCTGATGTTAAATTTGAACAGAAATCATTTGATGAGATTAATCCTGATGACATTGGAAAATATGAATCGTATATTCTCTCTGGTAGACGTCAAAATGATTCAAAAATGAATGCAAAAAACTCAAAGATTGTTTTACATGCGGTAAGTGAAAAAAAGAAACTCTTAGGAATATGTTACGGTGCAGAAATCTTGGCTCTTGCACTTGGTGGAACTATACGTAAATCATCTGTGATACGAGGTGAACAAAAGATTATTTCTAATGAAAATGTTCTTTGTAATGGACAAAAAATCATCTTTGAAAGCCATTCATATGAAATTTCTAAACTTGGAAATTCACTTGATTGTTTAGCTGAATCATTAAACTGTAAAAATGAGATTATAAAACATAAGGAACTTTCAATTTTTGGTACACAATTTCATCCAGAGATGACTAAAGATGGAAAAATAATGATTGAAAATTTTGCAAAGCTTTGATGATATTAATATGATAAAATTAATCTATTAACATGAGTGAAGAATCTGAACATGAATTAATTTTACCACCAATCTCAGATAATGATAACATTTGTTTACCACTTTCAGTAAATGCTGTAGCAAAATATTGGAATATTGATCTTCCAATGACTGAAGCAAATGAGATTGCATCAAAATATGTAGGAATGAACGGAAGTATCCTCATTGAGGGAATTAATCTCGCAGAACGACACGGACTTTCCAGTTTAATCTTACACTCTAGCATTGCAGAACTAAAACACGTAATTGACATGGGAATACCTCCAATTGTTATCTTACCTGGATTACATGATATGGTACAACATGCATCCGTTATATCAGGTTATGATGACAAAGAAAAAACAATTTTTCATTATGTTCCAGAACAAAAAATATCTGAAGAAGGAATTCAGGTGGGGGTAATCCCAGAAAAAAGGTTTGAAAAACTTTGGTCTGAGGATGGATGTTTGATGGTTTTGTTAGGCCCAACTGATATCATGTCTTCACTAAAATCTAATGAAGATAAAACAAAATCAAATAGACTTTGCTTTGAGTCTGAAAGACTTAGCCTACAAAAACAGACACAAGAAACTATTACTTCACTAGAAAAGGCAATAGAACTTAATCCAGATAATTCTACTGCATTGTGTCTATTAGGTGGTGTACTAAACGAACAGAATAATCCTGAATGTATATCATATTATGAAAAAAGCCTAGAAAAAAACATAAATTGTTATCTGGCTTATCGTGGTCTTGGAAATTTTTATCTAAAAAATCAACAATTTGATAAATCTGAGGAAAACTATACTCGTGCAATCGAAATTAATGAAAATAGATTTGGCCCAATTTACAAAAATCGTGGGTATGTCCGACAACAACAAAACAAAATGGATGATGCAAAACAAGACTATCAGAATTATATCAAATTCACACCAAATGCAAAAGACCGTGGAATGATAGAACGTGCATTAAATGAAATGTAATTTCAGATCAGAATTATATACTTTAAACAGTTACTCAAATTATGCTTGATGCAAGATGTCCTGAATGTGAAAACGTAGCCAAAGTCAATGATGACATTACCAAAGTAACATGTCCTCATTGTAAATTTGAAGCATCATATGAAAAATATTTGGAAATCATGAAAGATCAAGCAGTTAACATGGCAACAGATTACATTCCAGACCGACCTGGTTTCTGATTACCAAACTGATCCCTTATCTGAACAATCCATATGCGATCCGCATCTAGGACAAATAAGATGGCAAGCTTGAACGTCAAGCATTATTTCGTTACATTTAGGGCACTCGACTTTTTCTTCCATGTTTAGTGTAAGATAAAATTGAATTAAAGATTTTTTGCAAACTAAAATTGTCCAAAGGTTAATTAGTAGTTTACAAATTTTTGAGATCGCAATGGCTAATTTCAAACTTACAATTTCAGATATTAAAGGTAAATCCATTACTAAGGAACTCAAAGAAGGAGATGCAAATCCACTCATGGGTCTCATAGTCGGCGCTGAAACTGATGCAGCAATTGTAGGATTAGCAGGAAAACTGAAAATTACTGGTGGAAGCGATAAATCTGGCGTTCCAATGAGAGGAGACTTACATGGAATGGCAAGAAAACGAGTCTTACTATCAAAAGGAGTTGGACTTCAAGATACAGAACATGGATTGAGAAAAAGAAAACTTGTTAGAGGAAATACCGTATCAGATGAAATTTTCCAAGTAAATTGTAAATATGATGGAGAAATTAAAGATGAGGCACCTCCAGCAGAAACTGAAACTCCAGCAGAAGATGCACCTAAGAAAGATGCACCTAAGAAAGATGCACCTAAGAAAGATGCACCTAAGAAAGATGCACCTAAGAAAGATGCACCTAAGAAAGATGCACCTAAGAAAGATGCACCTAAGAAAGATGCACCTAAGAAAGAATAATTTTATTTTTCAAAAAAATGGATTATAACCCCATTGTAAAAGTGCTTGACGTTGACGTATTCTACACGTATGATCTTCTTTCTTACAATTTTTCTTAATGCCTCCAATGTGTCTAGGACCAAATGCTTTCCATCTTTCTATTTGTGTTCTATCCATTCTTGGTATGCGTCGTCCCATTGTATACCTGCAATACCATTGAAACCATCCAAGTGGATCTTCAGGAAATATCCATCCCTTTGATTGCCATTCTAATCGTGACTGACCTGACTTTATTCCAAAATAATTTAGTTTTACATCGAATCCTTTCTTGCTAATCTTTGCTTTCTTGAACCATGTTCTTGGATACTCATCTATATCATTTCCAAAGTACCATCCACCAAAAACTCCCATTTCTAACATCTCCTTTGGTGAAAGTTCTGGTGAGAAACCATCTTTCATAATTATCATATTTACTTTGAATTAATAACAAAATCAGTCGTTCATTGTCTGTCGTAAACGATGTTGTCCCATTCCAATTTTTCTGTGTCCTTGCTTGATTAACTCCATTGCACACTTTATTGATTCTTCATACGTATGATCTGAAAGTTTTCTTTCACATAAATTGCAAATTGGATCTGTCATGTCCTGTTATACATGTTATAAGAAAAAAGGGTTACTAATCGCCCAATTATCATTGTAAAATGTCCAATATGCAAATTATACTATGAACAAATCCTTGGATCCTTTTTTATAGTAATTATCAAACGATTTGTTATGACAAAACTTGCTGGAAAATTAGCAGCTTTAATGTTAATTGGTGTACTAGTTACATCTGTCGCAGCAACTCCTGCATTTGCTGATTGGGATAGAACAAACTATCCTGTAATCCAAGGAACAATTCCTATTGCAGAAGATCAAGACTATGCAGAGTTGAGTAATATTTCTCTAGTTGATGCAATGTCAACAGCAGAAGATGCTGTACCGGACAGTAAAGCCATTTATGGAAAACTTACCGTGATTAACGGTTATCTTGTATACAAAATTGTAATGATGGATGAGAATAGAGGTCATAACAAAGTTCTAGTTGATGCTGGAACAGGCGAACAACTCTATGTATCTGATGTTGTATCAAAGGATTCTTACAAAAACAAGCGTAACTATGATAAAAAATATGATAAAAAATACAATAAAAAAATGAAAGATTACTACAAAGGAATGACTCCTGAACAAATTGCTGAAAAGAAACAGCAGTTTAAAGAAATGGGAGATGCCTGGAAATCTATCTCACTTCAAGACAGAGCTGCAATGATCATCCATTTCATGCAGATTAAGATGCAATGGGATACAATGTCTGATGAAGAAAAAGATCTAAAGAAAGAAGAAATGAAACAACAATGGCAAGAATTTTTACCATTATCTCCTGAAGAAAAGAAACAAAAACTTGAAGATTATGTAAAATCTTTGAAAAACTAATCTGAATACTGTTTTATTTTTACTAGTGCATTTTTAATTGGTTCCAAATCTTTTCCTGCTTCTTGTAAATCTCCCAATAATTTCATAAAATATTCTCTACCTGTATCTAGCGCCTTTTCAATGTCTGCTTCACGACATTCTAGCGCCTTTTCTATAATCTCCAAATCTTCTTCTAATGATTGAGCAGGTATTGAATCTTGTAACATTTGTTCAATTCTTTGCTTTGTTTGATCAATCATAGGAATTCTTTTTTGTGCTTGTCCCTGTAACACTGGTGCAAACATTGCGGCTGCCTCTTTTAATTCTGGACTTTCATGTATTGTCTGTAATCGTTTTTTATAATGAACTAGTGATTTTAAAACGATCTCATATCCACCTTCATCTTTTAGAAAAATTCCACCCATCCAAACTGGCATAAAATTCTCATCTATCTTTCATTAAAATCTCTTTTTAGTCATAAATTCTAGAATTATAATCTCAAATTATGATCTAATTGTTTGTTGTACTATGTTTGTTTTAATATCCAATTTTTTAATTTTTTTTGAGAGTTGTCATTGGTTACTAACGTGTGTAGCAGATGAACACACAGTTACCAGTCTTAAACTCTCATTAATTTTACCTAATTCTCTAACCTGATTTTTTGAGATTGGTTTTTTAATATAAAAATTTGATATTAAATATGCTTACCACCTTACTTGAGAAAGTCTCTAACCGTATTTATTTAAAATCCAATTCACAATTGTCTATAATTTCAATTTTAGCTGTTACTGGACCTCTTGTAATTCTTATAGCAGGAATATGGGATGCCATAAATCATATTCAAAATTCACCTGAATTTTTCTGGTCAGATCCACATATTGTAGTGTATACAGGGGTTACAATGGTTGCAATTGCTTCTCTATTTTCGATTAATCTATTAATGAAAAACTCAATTCATGGGATTTTAAAACATGGTCTACAACTAGTTATGATTGGTTCTATAATGCAAATTATCTCGGGTTTTGGAGATTCAATATCTCATGATATGTTTGGAATTGATGGTTTGCTTTCATTAACACATCAGCCACTTGAAATTGGAATTGTTTTGTCTGCATTAGGTGGATTTTTCATAATAAAATCTCGTCAAAATACTAATCTCAAGAAATTTTTGCCATTTTCAATCATAACTTTTTTACTCATGACAACATGGCTTGCATTTAATTTCGCATTATACTTTGGTCACTATATTCAGTGTATACCAATTCATCTGATATTTTCATCAGGCTGCTCTGTTCTGTAATTTTTTAATTTCATAAAGGATGTGAGTAATAATAAAACTCCTCCTGCAAACATGATTCCAGCTGGAATTATAATTCTGGTAGCATCAGTACTTCCAATCTCAATCTCATAATTCATTTTTTTCTCAGAAAGATTTGTTAAAATCATTGTATGTATACCTGATTTTTTCACATCAAAGTATCTAATTGACATCTTTGTTTCAGATATTCCCTTAGATACGGTATCATAATCTTCATCAACAATTCTATAAAATACTCCTTTTCCGTCAAATTCTGGAATTGTAATCTTATAATATCCTATATCTCCTGCTTCAAAATATAGAAATAAGTCATCAGATTCTATTTGTTTTAATGTCGTGAATTGTTCTGTTTTATCTGACTCTGAAAAGATAATTCCTGTACCTGATGCTCCAATTATTACAAGCAGAATACTAATTTTGAATAGTGAAAGTCTCATACATTCTTGCTCATTTTTTTTCCAATAAATAATTTATCAGAATTTTGAAAGAAAAAATCTTCTACATACTTTTATTCTACAATTACGTATAGTATGGCATGATATACGAAGGTAAATGTCCATTCTTCAAAGTAATTGATGAGTTTATCTCACGCTATATACCTGATAACGATCTAAAAAAAGATGAAAAGTGATCTGAATTAAACATTCTGAGAAGCTAGCATCTTCCGTAGTGGCTTCTCTTAACTTCATGTTATAAACTAATTTTAGAAATGTTTATGTAAAATTGAGATAATTAATTTTGATGGGATTAACAGAAGCAGATGCAAAAGCTTTGGTTAGTGAAGGTATTCTTTCAGCAGATTATGATGAACATAAAGAAGCCATCGAGTTTTATGACAAGGCTCTAAAAATTATGGAAACTTCGGAAATTTATCTAAATAAAGGAATTTCGCTTGTGGAACTTGAAAAATATGATGATGCTGTTACATGTTACGATAAAGCTGGTTCTATTGATACTAATGATTCTCTTATCTGGTATAATCGTGGTGTTGCACTAACACAACTAGAGCGTTTTGATGATGCAATACTTAGTTATGAAAAAGCAATTGAGATATCACCAGGATATGCAGATGCATGGTACAACAAAGGTGAATTGTTAAAGCATACAGGACTCGAAGACGAAGCAACTGTATGTTTTGATAAAGTCAAAGAGTTAGAAGGATAATAATAACTCCTTTCCAAAAATTTTCGTGCTTCATAATTCGGCGTTCAAATGAACTTTATCTCATCACTGTTTGAGGAAATCAGAGAGAACCTCGTCTAATTTATAATCATCAGCATTTAGTAAATAATTTCCATGTATTTAGAATCATTTATTGAAAATACTCTAAAGATCTAGTTATTTCCTTGTCTTAACAATTTGTATAATGCATTAATTATTGCAGATGCACAAGGACTTCCTCCTTTACGACCAATATTTGTTATAAATGGAATATCTGTTTTTGATAACTCATCTTTTGATTCCACTGCTGAAACAAAACCTACTGGCATACCAATTACCAATGCAGGTTTTACTAATCCTTCTCTAAACATTTCCATTACTTCTAAAAGTGCAGTTGGGGCATTTCCTACAACAACAATCCCTCCATCAATTTCTTTTTCAGCCACTCTCATAGACATCTGTGCTCTAGTTTTTCCTGCTTTTTTTGCAGATTCCATTAAAGATGGATCTGAAATATTACAAATCATATTATTTCCAAAATCTTTTGGATTTTGTTTATTCATCAATCCAATAACGCCATTTACATCTGCAACTATACTACATCCATTTTTTAATGCATTAATTCCATTTGTTATTGCATCTTTGTGAAAAAGAAGCTTATTTTCTCTAGCAAAATCAAAATCTGCAGTTGAATGAATTATTCTTCTAACAATTGGCCATTCCATTTCGTTATATGGGTGAGAACCAATCTCACTTTCAATAATCTGCATACTTTCATCTTCTATCTCTTGTCCCTTTCTAGTTTGCATCTTCTACCTCTTTAGCTCTTTCTAAAATTAAATCAATCATTTTCTCATCTGTACCTAGATGTTTTGTAACAAATACTTTCTTTAAATTTGCATTGTCTAATGCTGGTAATAGATCATTATTGACATCTAATTTTACATGAGCGCCTTCATGTAAAAAGTAAAAAACAATAATCAAAACTTCTGGATCATTCTTTTGACATGCTTGTATTCCATCTTCTATTGTAGGTCCTTCAATTTCCAAATAACATCTACTGACATTTCTATATGATGGTTTTAGCTCATCTACAACATAATCAATTGATATTCCTGAATTTGGATCCTTACTTCCATGCCCAATAATTAAAACATCTACCTTTTCTTTTGGAATATCCACTGAATTTTCTCTTAATGTGGTAGTTACTCTGTTATCCACTAATTCTACTAATTTTTTATGCATAGTCATTGGTTTTGAAACTAGAAATTTGATCTTTGTATCTTTTTGATATTTCATTGCATCTGCTAC
>Ga0208764_10001328_pt1 | contig 15931 bp, 16 predicted proteins | sample ETNtaG_18_FD_185762 | JGI IMG/M metagenome (GOLD analysis project Ga0208764, IMG submission 185762) | Marine microbial and viral communities from oxygen minimum zone, Eastern Pacific Ocean - ETNP201302SV91 (SPAdes) (version 2) | ecosystem: Environmental > Aquatic > Marine > Oceanic ... | reverse complement strand
AGCATTCATTAAATCTGGTGCTGTATCAACTAAAGTTCCATCTAAATCAAATAAAATTGTAAGTTTTTGAGTCATTTTTTAAAGTATTATTAAGAAATATTTTGTGAGTTATTACAAAATTCATATTAATGTAAAGATAAATATTTATGACATCAATAAACAAAAAAAAAATAGCTTTATTAGAAAAGCAGAATCAAGAAAAACTGCGTAATCTTGCTATGAAAAAAGGTGTAACTTTAATAGCTCCTGAAACTATCTTTTTATCTAATGATACAAAGTTTGGAAAAAATATTATCATTAACCAATACGTTGTTATTGGAAAAGGTACTACGATTGGTGATAATGTTGAAATTTTGCCTTTTACCCATATTGAAAAGGCGACTTTAAAATCAAATGTAAAAATTGGACCTTTTTCAAGAATTAGACCCGGTTCATTCTTAGATAAAGGATCAAGAGTAGGAAACTTTGTTGAGATTAAAAAGAGTAGAGTCGGAAAGAAATCAAAGATTAGTCATCTATCTTATATAGGAGATGCTATAATTGGAAAAAGTGTAAACATCGGAGCAGGAACCATCACATGCAATTATGATGGAAAGAATAAAAACAAAACAACAGTTTTAGACAATTCATTTATTGGTTCAAACACCTCATTGGTAGCGCCCATTAAAATTGGAAAAAAAACAGTTGTTGGGGCAGGATCTGTTATAACTGAAAACGTTAAAGATAAATCTTTAGCGTTAACACGAGCAAAACAAATAGAAGTTAAAAATTATAAGAGAAAATAATGTGTGGAATAATTGGAATTGCTAGCAATAAATTAGTTGCGTCAAATATAATTCAATCATTAAAAAAATTAGAATACAGGGGATATGATTCTGCAGGTATTGCCACATTAGTAGAAGGTGAAATAAATGAAAAAAAATGCGCTGGAAGAGTCGACAGCTTGGAGAAAATGTTGTTTAAAAGTCCGTCAAAGGGTACTCTTGGAATTGGTCATGTTAGATGGGCAACACATGGAACTCCCAGTCAAGTAAATGCTCACCCACATTCCTCAGAAGAAGTTTCGGTAGTACATAACGGTATAATTGAAAATTCAAACGAATTAAAGAAAGTTTTAGAAACAAAAGGTTATAAATTTAAATCACAAACAGACACAGAAGTTATTACATTTTTGCTTACTGATTTTTTAAAAAATTTAGATTTAGTTGATGCAATTAATAAAACTTTAAAAACTCTTAATGGAAGTTTTGCTTTAGGAATTCTTTTTAAAAAATATAACAATATTGTTGTGGGCGCTAGAAGAGGAAGCCCTTTAGCTGTTGGATATGGTCCAGAAGAAAATTACCTTGGATCTGATTCATATGCTTTAAAATCTATGACAAATAAAATTACTTATTTAGATGATGGAGACATATGTATACTTAAAAATAACAGGATAGATTTTTATAATTCTAAAAATCAGAAAATAAATAAAGAAATTTTAACACTTTCTAACGAAACATATGCTGTAGAAAAAGGTGATTTTAAAGATTTTATGTCAAAGGAGATTGATGAACAGAATATTACTACCAAAACTTGTATTAAAGAATATGTTGATCAACTGAGAAAAGATATAAATTTATATAATTTTCCTATTGATCCAAAAGATATTAAAAAAATAGTTATTATTGGATGTGGTACTGCTTACCATTCGTGTTTGACAGCAAAATATTGGTTTGAAGAACTTACTGAAATTCCTATCGAAACAGACGTCGCGTCGGAATTTAGATATAGAAAAATTAAATTTGATAAAAAAAATTTATATGTTTTTGTTTCACAATCTGGTGAGACAGCTGATACATTTGCTGCACTTGACTTATGTAAAAAAAAGCAAGTCAAAACTTGTGCGATTGTTAATGTAGTTGAAAGTTCAATAGCTAGATCTTCAGATTTTGTACTACCTATTCATGCGGGCCCTGAGATAGGTGTGGCCTCTACTAAAGCATTTATAGGACAAATGCTAGTACTTTATATATTAGGTATTAAAATTTCTGAGATTAGAAAAGAAATAGACAAAACTAAATATGAGAAAAAAATTAATGAACTCGCAAAACTTCCAGACCTAATAAAAAAAACTTTGAATTATTGTCACGAAAATACATCAATTATTGCTAAAGATTTTTTGAAAGCAAAAGGAGCTATGTTTCTAGGTCGTGGATTGTCTTTTCCAATATCTTTAGAAGGAGCTCTAAAACTTAAAGAATTATCTTATCTTCATGCAGAAGGATATCCTGCTGGAGAAATGAAGCACGGCCCTCTAGCTTTAATAGAAGAAGGTTTACCAGTAGTCATTTTAGCACCAAAAGATAAATATTTTGAAAAAACCATTTCAAATATGCAAGAAGTTATTGCTAGAGGAGGTAAAGTAATTTTGATCACAAATGAAAACAACAAGGTTATAAGTGAGAATGTCAGATTTACTTTAGAGCTGCCAACAACTAGTGAACACTTAACACCATTCCTAATGACAATACCTTTGCAGCTTTTAGCTTATCACGTAGCATCATTAAAAAATTGTGATATTGATAAACCCAGAAATTTAGCAAAATCAGTAACTGTTGAATAAAAAAGACTCTTTTATCTGATATATTCTAACTTGGATTTTAGGTTTGTATACATTATATATACTATAAGTTGAACATGAAAAAATGGACATTAAATAGTTGGAAAAATTATCCTGTTAAACATATTCCAGAATATGAGGACAGGAAAGAGCTAGGTATGGTTTTGGAGAAAATTAGAAATTTTCCACCTCTAGTTTTTGCTGGCGAAACAAGAACTTTAAAAAGTCATTTAGCAGATGTAGTAGATGGAAAAGCTTTTCTACTTCAAGGAGGAGATTGTGCAGAAAGTTTTGCAGAATTCCATCCTGACAATATAAGAGACACTTTTAAAGTTATTTTACAAATGTCTCTTGTTTTAACTTATTCTGCGTCTGTCCCAGTTGTGAAAGTTGGAAGAATTGCTGGCCAATTTTCTAAACCTAGGAGCTCACCTACAGAGACTAAAAATGGAAAAGAATTACCAAGTTATTTAGGAGATAATATTAATGGTATTGAATTTTCAGAAAAACTTAGGAAACCAGATCCAAAAAGATTATTTAAAGCGTACTCACAGTCAGCCTCAACTTTAAATTTACTTAGAGCCTTATCACATGGAGGATTTGCTGATTTGAACAAAGTTCATTTATGGAATTTGGGTTTTTTAAAGAAAAGTTCAGAAGGAAAAAAATTTAAAGAGCTTGAAGATAAAATAGCAGATGCCTTATCTTTCATGGATGCTTGTGGAATTAATTCAGATTTTAATAGAAGATTAAAGACAGTTAATTGTTTTACTTCACATGAAGCATTACTTTTACCTTTTGAACAAGCAATGACACGAATAGATTCAACAACAGGTCAATACCATGATACTTCAGCGCATTTTGTGTGGATAGGAGATAGAACAAGACAACCTAATGGAGGCCACGTAGAATTTTGTAGAGGAATTGAAAACCCGATTGGTATTAAATGTGGGCCAACAATGAAAGATGACGAGTTAATAAAATTATGTAATATTCTAAATCCAAAAAATGAGAAAGGAAGAATTACTTTAATATCAAGATTTGGTCACGATAGTGTTGAAAAGTTTTTACCAAAATTAATTAGATCAATTAAAAAAGAAGGTCATAATGTCGTTTGGTCTTGTGATCCAATGCATGGAAATACTATTAAGTCAGCTACAGGATTTAAAACAAGACCTTTTAATAACGTTGTAAAAGAAGTTAAAAAAGTTTTTACTGTTCATAAAGCCGAAGGTAGTTATGCTGGAGGTTTACATATAGAAATGACAGGCAAAAATGTAACCGAGTGCACAGGTGGAGCTCAAAAAATATCTGAAAAGGATTTATCACATAGATATCATACACATTGCGATCCTAGACTGAATGCTAGTCAAGCGTTGGAACTCGCATTCTTAATTTCTGATGAAATTAAGAAAAACTCACAATATTCAAAGAATATTATTAAAGCGGCATCTTAATAATTGAATTTTAATTATTAAGATCTATTTTAAGAATAGGATATTAATATTTATGCAAACAGCAGAAAGAATAAATTATATAAAAAAATGGATCCTGGATTATTGTAAATCAATGTCCAAAGAGGCAACTACTTTAGTTGTAGGAGTATCAGGCGGTATAGATTCATCAGTTGTTAGTACAATTTGTGCATTAACTGAAAAAAAAACAATAGTTTTATCTATGCCCATAAAACAGATTAAGGAGCAACATGATTTAAGTTTAAAACACCAAGAATGGCTTAAAAGTAAATTTAAAAATATAGAATGTCACCTAGTCTTTTTAGATGATGTATTTAATTCGTTTAAGGATACATTAAACAAGTTTAATAACGAACATGGTCTAGCAAACTCAAGAGCACGATTAAGAATGGCAACGCTTTATCAAGTTGCAGTTTCAAATAATGGTATTGTTGTTGGAACAGGAAATAAAGTTGAAGATTTTGGTGTTGGATTTTATACAAAATATGGAGATGGTGGTGTTGATATTTCACCAATAGCTGATTGCACCAAATCACAGGTGTGGGAAATGGGAAAAAGTTTAGGAATAGCAAAAGAAATTGTTGAAGCACAGCCTACCGACGGCCTTTGGGATGACGGCAGGACAGATATTAATCAACTCGGAATGTCATATCAAGATTTAGAAGAAGCAATGAAAGATTCTTCAAATAAAAACCATAAAAAGTATTTAGAAATAAGAAAAAGGAATTTGCATAAAATGAAATCAATACCAGTGTGCAAAATGAATGATGAGTAATAATTTAAATTTTTTTAATACTTTAAACAACAAAAAGGAAAAATTTATTCCAATAAGTAATAATAAAGTAGGGATGTATGTTTGTGGCCCTACTGTATACGATTTTCCTCATATTGGTAACGCAAGACCATTAGTAGTTTTTGATGTTTTGTTTAGACTTTTGCAAAGTATTTACGGCAAGAGTAAGATCACATACGTAAGAAATATTACAGATATAGATGATAAAATTATTGAATCATCAAAAAAAAAAAATAAAAGCATTAAAGAATTAACAGAAACAATAACTAAAAGCTTTCACGAAGATTGTAAATATTTAAATTGCTTAAGCCCAACCTTCGAGCCTAAAGCTACAGAACATATTAAAGGAATGATAGATATGGTTTCAAATTTATTGAAAAATAATCATGCATATGAAAATGAAAAACATGTCTATTTTTCTGTTTCATCATTTAAAAAATATGGAAAATTATCTAACAAAAAATCCGAGCAACTTGTTGCTGGATCAAGAGTAGAGGTTTCTAAATTTAAGAAAGACCCACTTGATTTTGTTCTCTGGAAACCCTCAGGTGATAAAGATATTGGATGGAATTCTCCATGGGGTAGGGGTCGACCAGGTTGGCATTTAGAATGTTCTGTGATGAGTGAAAAATTTTTAGGTAAACATTTTGATATACATGGCGGCGGTCTGGATCTTATTTTTCCACATCATGAGAATGAAATTGCACAGTCTTGTTGTGCAAATAAGAATGAAAAGTTTGCAAACTATTGGTTACATAATGGATTTGTTACTTTCAATAAAGAAAAAATGTCAAAATCTTTAGGTAACATTGTGACTATTAATAAACTTAAAGAAAATATTAATGGTGAAGTGGTTAGACTTGCTTTACTAAGTTCACACTACAAACAACCTCTAGATTGGAATGAGAAATTAATAAGAGAGAGCCAAAGTACTTTAGATAAATGGTATACTCAATTTGAAGATGTTAAACTGGAAGAATTAAAAGAAGATCTACTTAAACCTCTCCAAGAAGATTTAAATACACCTGAATATATAGCTAAACTACATTCTCTTTTTGAAGAAACTTCCAAAGGAAATAAATTATCTAAAGTTAAATTTTTGTCTGCTTGTCAACAAATTGGTTTACTAGAAGACAAAATATCATGGGATAAATTTAAAAAATTAAAAGTAAAAGTTGATGAAAACTCTATTAATCAAAAAATTAAAGATAGAAATAAAGCTAGAAAAAATGGAGATTATAAATTAGCTGATACTTTAAGAAAGCAATTAGAGGATAGTGGTGTGACTATTGAAGATAAGCTAGATAAAACAACATGGAAATATAAATAATGGGCAAAGAAAAGATATTTATTTTTGATACTACTCTTAGAGATGGAGCACAAACGGAAGGGGTAAATTTTTCTATTGACGATAAAAATAAAATAGCAAAAGCTTTATCTAACCTTGGGGTTGATTACTTAGAAGGAGGTTGGCCCGGCGCTAACACTTTAGATACAAATTTTTTTAATAAACCGCCAAAGCTGGAAAATACAATTTTGACTGCTTTTGGTATGACCAAAAAAGCTGGAAGAAGCGCAGAAAATGATCCTGGCCTTTCCGCTTTATTAAACACAAATGCTTCCGCAATATGTTTAGTTGGTAAATCATGGGATTTTCATGTTGATGTCGCTTTAGGTATTAGCAAAGAAGAAAATTTGGAAAACATAAAGGAGTCAGCAAAACTATTTATTAAAAATAAAAGAGAGTTCATGTTTGATGCTGAACATTTTTTCGATGGTTATAAAAAGAATCCAGAGTATGCATTATCATGCATTAAGACAGCTTTCGATGAAGGAGCAAGATGGATCGTGCTTTGCGATACGAATGGTGGAACTTTGCCTAATGAAATTGGAGAAATAGTTCATAAAGTAAGCAAGCAAATTCCAGGAAAAAATCTTGGTATTCATGCTCATAATGATACTGAAAATGCTGTTGCTAATTCTCTAACAGCAATACTAGCAGGAGTGAGGCAAGTTCAGGGTACTATTAACGGTCTAGGTGAAAGATGCGGAAATGCAAATTTGATATCTTTAATTCCATCACTAGTTTTAAAGAAATCATTTTCTGATAATTTTGAAATTAAAATTAATAAAGAAAAGGTAAAAACATTAACTGATTGTTCAAGACTACTAGACGAAATATTAAACAAAAAATCTAATAGAAGAGCTGCTTATGTAGGTCCATCAGCATTCGCTCACAAAGGTGGATTACATGTTTCTGCTGTTACAAAAGATCCTAAAACTTATGAACACATTGATCCCAATTTAGTAGGCAATTTAAGAAATATTATTGTTTCAGATCAAGCTGGCAAATCAAATATCATGTCTAGACTTGAAAAATATGGAATTAAAATTGATAAAAATGATCCTAAAGTTCAAACTTTACTAAATGAAGTTAAAGACCGAGAGTTTATTGGTTATTCATACGATGGAGCCGATGCTTCTTTTGAATTATTAGCAAGGCGACTTTTAGGTGAAATACCAGAGTACCTGACAATTTCAAAATATGATGTGTCAGTAAAAAAAGATTCAAAAAATAAAATTAAATCTACAGCCAAGGCACATATCCTAGTTGATGGCCAAGAAATTATTTGTGAAGGAACAGGAAATGGACCTGTAAATGCACTAGATAATGCAATTAGATCCAATGTAGATAATGTTGGAAAATACTCAAAATATCTGAAAGATCTAAAACTTGTAGATTATAAAGTTAGAATTTTAAATACAGGCACTAACGCAACAACTAGGGTTTCTATAGAGAGTACTGATAGAGAAGGAAAAAGTTGGTTTACGATAGGAGTTTCACCAAATATTATTGAAGCGTCTTTTAAAGCTTTAATTGATAGTCTTGATTACAAACTTTATAAAGAAAAAGCCCCAGCGAATAGTTAAAAATGAAAGTTTTTTTATCAGTTTTTTAATGAGTTTAAAGAATATTTATTTTATTTTAGTAAGACCTCAAATAGGTGAAAACATAGGCTCAGTGGCACGTGCTATTAAAAATTTCAATATTAAGTATTTAAGAATAGTTAATCCAAGATGCAACTGGCCTAACCAAAAAGCTTTAGCAACATCAGTTGGAGCTAAGAATATATTAAAAAAAGCAAAAATTTATTCATCAATAGAACAATCAATTGGAGATCTAGATATAGTTTTTGCTAGCTCCTCAAGAATAAGAAGGGTAAATAAAAAAATAATCTCTGTTTCAAATTTAAAAAAAAAAATTGCAAAAGAACAAAAAATAGGAATACTTTTTGGCGCTGAATCTTCTGGTTTATCAAATGATGAACTAAGCTGTGCCGATTATTTAGTTAAGATTCCTACTAATAAAAAATTCAGTTCACTTAATTTGTCACATAGCTCAATAATTTTTGCTTATGAAATCTTTCAACATTTTTCAAAAAAAAATGTTGTTTACCGAACAAGTTATAGAAGCTCAATAGCCAAAAAGTCTGAGGTGAACAAATTTTTGAATTTTATTATTGAAAGATTAGACAAAAAAGGCTTTCTGCAGCCTAGTCACAAAAGGCAAAGCATGATTAGAAATATTCATAATATATTTCATAGATTGAATTTATCAGACCAAGAAATACGTATATTACTTGGAATTTTTACTACATTAAATGATTTAAACAACAAAAGCTGAATTGACAAAAGATTATCAATGTTTATAACTCACAATTATTAAATATGACAAAAAGATTAGCATCTAAACATAAAGTAGATAGAAGATTAAAAGTAAATCTTTGGGGCAGACCCAAAAGTCCATTTAATTCAAGAGATTATCCTCCCGGTCAACACGGAAAAAACAAAAGAGGTAAGATTTCTGATTACGGCACTCAACTCCAAGCAAAGCAGAAAATGAAATGTTATTATGGAAATATTAATGAAAGACAATTTAGAAATATTTATTTAAAAGCAATTCAAAAAAAAGGCAATACTACGGAAAATTTAGTTGGGTACTTAGAAAGAAGACTTGATACAGTAATTTATAGAGCTAAATTTTCAACCACTGTCTTTTCTGCAAGACAACTTATTAATCATGGACATATAAAAGTAAATGGTAAAAAAGTTAATATTTCAAGCTATCTAGTTAAAGCAAATGATACTATAGAGATAAGAGATAAGTCGAAGGAATTAACTGTTATAACTGGTGCTTTAGTTAGTAAAGAAAGAGATGTGCCAGATTATATTCAAATAGACGAAAAAAACAAAAAAGCAAAACTAATTAGAGTTCCCAAGTTTGCTGAAATTCCATACCCTGCTATTATGGAACCTAATTTAGTTATTGAATACTATTCAAGGTAATTAATTACATTTTGTTAAAAAGAACTTCATTCAAACATTTAAATGCTATCCTAGAAAAAAATTCTTCATGGAAAATTCTCGATATTGGCTGTGGTTATAGAGCTCATCCTAAAGCATCTGTAATTTCTGATGTACAAGATTTTTCAAAATTTTATAAAGATAGAAAATTTGTTAAAATAGAAAATAAAACTTTACCTTTTAAGGATAAAGAGTTTGATTTTATTATAGCAAGTCACGTTATTGAACATGTTCAAGATTTTGAATTTTTTATCAAAGAGTTAGAAAGAATATCTACAAAAGGATATATAGAATTACCATCAAGACTAGCAGATAATTTAGTATTTGAAAATCAAAAGGACCATATATGGTGGTTTTCATTTAACGATATAGAAAAAAATCTTATTGCTTCTAAAAGAAATCAATTAATTGAGCCTTTTATAAATGTATCTACCGCAAAGTTTTTTGAAGAGATATTCAGAGAAAGTCTTGTAATAGAACTTATTTGGGAAAATAAAATTGAATACAAAATTGATAATTCTATTAGTTATGAAAAAATTAAAAAGACCAGTTTTTTAAAATTAATTAAAAAGTATCTAAGCAAAAGAATTAGGAACTTATACAGATAAATTTATTTTTTATACTGAACGTTTTTATCAGTTAATATACTTTGCAATTCTTTTTTCTCAAACATTTCTTTTATAATGTCGCAGCCCCCTATAAATTCACCTTTAATATAAAGCTGAGGTATGGTTGGCCAATCACTGAAAACTTTAATTCCTTCACGTATTTCTGAGTCTTCAAGAACATTTATATCTTTAAACTTAACTTCTAAATGTTTTAATACATTTGATACTGCTAAAGAAAAACCGCATTGTGGTACTTCAGCAGTTCCTTTCATAAATAAGCAAACTTCGTTGTTTTCTATTAAATCTTTTATTTTAATTTTCGTATTTTCGTTCATTATTTTATTTCACTAGTATTTAAGGCTAAAGCATGTAATTCATTTCCCATCTTGCCTTTTAAAGCTTTATATACCATTTTATGTTGTTCTATTTTACTTTTTCCAGCAAAAACTTTTGATTTAATTGTCGCAGAATAGTGATTTTCATCGCCAGCTAGATCTTGAATTGTGATCTCTGCGTCTGGTAAAGCTTCTTTAATCATATTTTCTATTTCTTCTAATTTAAGACTCATATCTAATTTCTAAAATAATTTTTAAACCAATCTGAATTTATTTTAGCCAATTCATCAATATCTATTTTAAATTCATTTTCTAAATCTAAATACTTTTTTTGTGTTTTTCCAATTATTTCATAATATATACTGCTTTTATCCAAAATTTTACTTACTTCCTTTATATTTTTATCTTTGATTTCTATCAAATATCTGCTTTGATCCTCTCCGAACAAATATTCAATTTTTCCTATATTAGTAGTTGGAATTTTAATTTTAGCTCCAATTTTACCAGATATGCACATTTCTGATAAGGCTAAAATTAAACCACCAGAAGATATATCATGAATAGAATTCAGTAGTTTTTTTGAAGCAAGGTTAAAAACACCTAAACCGTTATTTTTTTCATTAAATAGATTGATAGATGGAGGTTGGCCTTCTTTAAAATTTAAAATTTCTCTAAAGAGTTCACTTTGATAGAGATGACCAGTAGTTTTCCCAATTACCATTATACAATTATTTGTCTCTTTAAAATTTTGACTCACAAGATTTTCCAAATCTTTTATTAAACCCACCCCCCCTATAGTTGGTGTTGGTGAAATAGATTTGTTATTCGTTTCATTATAAAAAGATACGTTGCCAGAAACGACTGGAAAATCCAAATATGAACAAGCTTGACTTATTCCATCAATAGTTTCGACGAACTGACCCATTATTTTATCTTTTTCAGGATTACCAAAATTTAAACAATTTGTAACAGCCATAGGTTTTGCCCCTACAGAAATAAGATTTCTCCAAGCTTCACAAACTACTTGTTTGCCACCAATAATAGGATTTGCAAGACAATAGTGTGTTGAAGAGTCTACAGTCACAGCGATACCTTTGTTTTTTCCATGTATTCTAACTACACCAGCATCTCCACCTGGTTTTCTAATTGTGTCACCCATAACTGTTTGATCATACTGATCCCAAACCCAACTTTTTTCACAATTATTAGGACTCATAAGTATTTTTTTTAAAGATTCTAAGATTTTTAAAGACCTAAGCTCTTTAGGAGTATTCACTTTACTTGAAACTAAATTTTTTTTCCATTTTCGATCATATATAGGAGCATCTTTTGATAGTGAACTTAACGGTAAGTTTGCAACTTGATTTTTATTAAAATTTAAAACTAGGTTTTTTGTATCTGTAGTTTTACCAATTATAGAAAAATCCAAACCCCATTTATCAAAGATTGCTTTTGCTTTTTTTTCTTTTCCTAATTTTAGTATCAAAAGCATTCTTTCTTGACTTTCAGACAACATCATCTCATAAGGTGACATTTGCTTTTCTCTACATGGAATTTTATCTAAATCAATTTCAATTCCTAAATTTCCTTTTGACGCCATTTCTACACTTGAAGATGTTAATCCAGCAGCTCCCATATCTTGTATTGATATAATGGAATCATCTTTCATAAGTTCTAGACACGCTTCTAAAAGTAGTTTTTCAGTAAAAGGATCTCCAACTTGTACAGTTGGCTTTTTGTCTTCAGCATTTTCATCAAATTCAGCAGAAGCCATGCTGGCACCATGAATTCCATCTTTTCCAGTTTTAGAACCAACATAAATTACCGGTTGATTTATTCCTTGAGCTTTTGAGTAAAAAATTTTATTTTTTTTTACAAGCCCAACTGCCATAGCATTTACTAAAATATTTTCATTATAAGAAGAATTAAATTTTACTTCTCCTCCTATTGTAGGAATACCTAAACAATTTCCATATCCACCGATACCTGAAACTACTCCACTTAAGAGATTTTTAGTTTTTGAATGTTTATGACTACCAAAGTGAATAGAATTTAATGTAGCTATAGGACGGGCCCCCATTGTAAAAACATCTCTTACAATTCCACCTACACCGGTTGCAGCACCCTGGTAAGGTTCAATGAACGATGGATGATTATGACTTTCAATTTTAAAAACTATAGCATCTTCATCTCCGACATCTATTACTCCTGCATTTTCTCCTGGACCCTGAATTACATTTTTATTTTTTGTTGGAAGATTTTTTAAATATTTTTTTGAAGATTTATATGAACAATGCTCATTCCACATAGCAGAAAAGATTCCAAGTTCTAATAAATTTGGCTCTCTGCCGATTAATAAAATTATTTTTTTATATTCACTTTCTTTAAGTCCATGATTACTAATTGTTTCTTTAGAAATTTTCATTTTTACGATTTAAATAAGCTTTCAAATAAAATGGAACCATCTGTACCTGATAAAAGCGGGTCAATTACTCTTTCCGGGTGAGGCATCATTCCTAAAATATTTTTTTCTGAATTAAGTATCCCCGCTATATTATTAGATGAACCATTAGGGTTAAAAATTTCACTTATTTCACCTTTTTCTCCGCAATACTTAAAAGCTATGGACTCTGTATCTTCAAGACTCTTAATAATTTTATTGCTTGCAAAATAGTTACCTTCATTATGGGCAATTGGAAGCTGGATAATATTTTTTTTTTTGTAATTTGAGCAAAAATTATTATTTGTATTTGTTACTTTTAGATGTACATTTTTTGATATAAATTTGAGTTTTTTGTTTCTTAATAAAGTCCCAGGCAACAAGCCTGTTTCGATTAAAATTTGAAAACCATTGCAAATTCCTAGAATTAAACCACCTCTCTTAGCGTGAGCTATAACATCATCTATTATTCTAGTCTTACTTGCTATGCAGCCTGTTCTTAAATAGTCACCGTATGAAAAACCTCCAGGCAAAACTACTAAATCAGATTTAGGTAGTTTAACTTCATTATGCCAAACCATTTGATTATTAATTTGATACTTTTTTAGAGCAACGGCTACATCTCTATCACAATTTGAACCTGGAAAGACAATAACAGATGATTTCATTATTTAATGTTAATTGTGTAATCTTCTATAATAACGTTAGAAAGTAACTTTTCGCAAATTTCCTTAGCAATCTTTTTACATTTTTCTTTATCGCTTTCATGAATTTCAATTTCAAAATATTTACCTTGTCTTATATTGAGAATATTTTTATATCCCATATTTTTTAAGGTTTGATTCACAACTTTACCTTGAGGATCAAGTACATCTTTTTTTAAAGTGACTATAGCTGATATTTTCAATTTATTTCTTTTTAAGAACTACTGCTTTGGGTTTGCCAAATTTAACTTCACTGATATTTGTCTCTTCATGCATAATTCCAAGTCTTCTAGCAACTTCTTGATAAGCTTGAATTATGTTTCCTAGATCTTTTCTGAATCTATCTTTATCTAATTTCTTTTCACTAACAACGTCCCACAATCTACAAGTATCAGGACTAATTTCGTCAGCTAATATTATTTCGTTTTTTCCATTTATTTCAGATCTTCCAAACTCTAGTTTGAAATCGACTAATTTAATTCCAACACCTCTAAACATTCCTTGCATAAAATCATTAATTCTTAAGCAATGTTTTTTTATTAAATTTAACTCCTCTTCTTTTGCCCAGTTGAACTCAATAATGTGTTCTTTTGCGACCAAAGGATCACCCAATTCATCATTTTTAAAACTATATTCTAATAATGGCTTTGAAAGTACTGTTCCATCTGCAATTCCTAATTTTTTAGTTAATGATCCAGTTGCAATATTTCTAACAATGAATTCGACAGGAATTATTTCAACTAATTTAATCAGTTGTTCCCTCATGTTTAATCTTTTAATAAGATGTGTCCTAATACCAATTTGATTAAGATTTTTTAATATATGTTCAGAAATTCTATTATTTAGGACTCCTTTACCTTCTACAGTAGATTTTTTTAAGTTATTAAATGCAGTAGCATGATCTTTAAAGTGTTGTATTCCCGTTCCCTTTTCGGGACCTTCATAAATAATTTTTGCTTTTCCTTCGTAAAGTTTTTTACCTTTATTCATATTTTATTTGAATATTCTTTTATAAATAACATTAATTTTTTTTGTATGATAATTTAGATTAAACATATCACTTATGTCTTTATTAGAAATTTTTTTATTAATCAATGGATCTTTAATTAAACTTTCATAAAAAGGTATATTTTTTTTCCAGGACGTTTGAACATTTTTCTGAACTATCAAGTACGCTTTTTCCCTTGAAAATCCATGCTTTGTAAGTTCTAGCATTACTCTTTGTGAAAATATTAAACCATTAGTTATATTTAAGTTTTTAATCATTTTTTTAGGATAAACACTCATATTAGATAAAATATTTTTTAATCTATTTAGCGCAAAATCTAGCGTGATAGTAGAATCAGGTCCTATATTTCTCTCAACACTAGAATGAGAAATATCTCTTTCATGCCAAAGAGAAATGTTTTCTAAAGCTGGAACAACGTAAGATCTCACCATCCTAGCCAAACCACTTAAATTTTCACTTAAAATCGGATTCCTTTTGTGAGGCATAGCTGAAGAACCTTTTTGATTTCCCCCAAAATATTCTTCTACTTCTTGAAGTTCAGTTTTTTGCAAATTTCGTATTTCTGTAGCTACTCTCTCTACAGAGCCAGCAATTATTGCTAAAACAGAAAAATAATATGCATGTCTGTCACGTGGTATAATCTGCGTTGATATAGGCTCAACTTTTAACCCTAATTTTTTAGCAACATAAAATTCAATTTTAGGATCAACATTAGCAAAAGTTCCAACAGCTCCAGAAATGCAGCAAGTAGAAATTTCTTCAATAGCAGAAGCTAATCTTTTTTTATTTCTTTTAAATTCTTCATAAAAACCTGCAAGTTTTAACCCAAAAGTTGTAGGTTCTGCATGAATGCCATGACTTCTTCCGATGCATATAGTATTTTTATATTTAATAGATTTTTTTTTAAGAACTTTTAAAATTTCATCTAAATCTCTATTTATTATTTTTCCAGATTGAAGTAGTTGGATATTAAAGCATGTGTCTAATATATCTGATGAAGTCAAACCTTTATGTAAAAATTTTCCTTCATTTCCAACTTTTTCCGTTATAGATGTAAGAAAAGCAATAACATCGTGATGCACTTTACTTTCGATTTTATGAATTCTATCTACATTAATTTTAGCTTTACGTTTAACTTTTGAAGCAACACCTTTTGGAATTATTTTTAGTTTTTCCATTGCTTGTGCTGCAGCAATTTCTATATCTAACCAAATTTTGTATTTATTTTTTTCTTCCCAAATTTTTTTAATTTCTTCTCTAGAATATCTTTCAATCATATAAAATAAGGAGGTTGTTTATAATTTTTTTTAGATTCTGTAAAAATCTCAACTCCATCTTTTGTTACACCAATTGTATGTTCAAATTGTGCCGACAAAGATTTGTCTTTAGTAACTGCTGTCCATCCATCTTGAAGCATTTTAATATGATAATCACCTTCATTAATCATTGGCTCTACCGTAAAAACCATACCGGCTTTTATTTGCATACCTTCACCTGTTTTCCCATAGTGCAATATATTGGGTGGTTCATGAAATATTTTACCTATTCCGTGACCACAAAAATCTCTAACAACAGAAAATCCCTTTTTTTCAACATAAGA